>Ga0065721_10004543_pt1 | contig 57342 bp, 56 predicted proteins | sample Mesricmetagenome_FD_59108 | JGI IMG/M metagenome (GOLD analysis project Ga0065721, IMG submission 59108) | Mesophilic microbial community from rice straw/compost enrichment Sample: eDNA_1 v2 (version 2) | ecosystem: Engineered > Solid waste > Grass > Composting > Bioreactor | place: USA: Davis... | reverse complement strand
GAACCACATCCGCCGACCTCCATACGGCCAGCACAGTGAATCAGAACCAAGCACCCCTGGGAATCCAAAGTCGATTCAATCCAAGAGACTCAGACTCTAGCGCCGTTCACCCCCGAACGGGAATCAGCGGCTGTTTGCTCCCCTCCCCCCTGAGGGAAGAGTGTCGACTTTGGCCCCAGAAACCCTTTCCGCTCCCAGGGCCTGCTCCCGCAAGCCCGGCTGCCGCGAACGGCCCACCAGCCCATCCACGGCNCCGAANACCGGGCAATCGCCCACCCAGNACCAAAACCGCCCACCCCTCATCGGGCGCCCGCCCTNCCCCGTCTGACGCACGTACCGCAGACTTTCCGCCACGANCCGGCTTGACTCTCGCCCGCAAGTTGTGAACATTTGCCCATTATCGAAGCAAATGCTCGCTTCGATCACTGGGAGGATTTTGATGAAACTGACACCCCTTTTCGTGGGCGCGATGACCCTTGCGCTGGTCGGCTCGGCGTCCGCGCAGACGCTCACCATCGCCACCGTGAACAATGGCGACATGATCCGCATGCAGGGCCTGTCCAGCGCCTTCACCGAACAGACCGGCATCGAGCTCAACTGGGTCGTGCTGGAAGAGAACACCCTGCGCCAGAACGTCACCACCGACATCGCCACCAATGGCGGCCAGTACGACGTGATGACCATCGGCACCTATGAAGTGCCGATCTGGGCCCGCCAGGACTGGCTGGTGCCGCTCGACGCGCTCACCGACGATCCCGAATACGACGTCAACGACCTGCTGCCGCCCATCCGCGACGGCCTTTCGGTCGACGGCACGCTCTATGCCGCCCCCTTCTACGGGGAAAGCTCCTTCATCATGTACCGCACCGACCTGTTCGAGGCCGCCGGCCTGACCATGCCGGATGCCCCCACCTGGGACTTCGTGGCCGAAGCGGCCCGCGCCATCACCGATCGCGCCAACGACATCAACGGCATCTGCCTGCGCGGCAAGGCCGGCTGGGGCGAGAACATGGCCTTCCTCACCGCCATGTCCAATTCCTTCGGCGCCCGTTGGTTCGACGAGAACTGGCAGCCCCAGTTCGACAGCGAGGAGTGGAAGAACACGCTCGAATTCTATCTCTCGCTGATGGCCGATGCCGGCCCGGCCGGCGCCTCCTCCAACGGCTTCAACGAGAACCTCACCCTGTTCCAGCAGGGCAAGTGCGGCATGTGGATCGACGCCACCGTCGCCGCCTCCTTCGTCACCAATCCCAACGATTCCACCGTTGCCGACAAGGTGGGCTTCGCCCTCGCCCCGGACAACGGCCTCGGCAAGCGCGGCAACTGGCTCTGGGCCTGGGCGCTCGCCATTCCCAAGGGCTCCCAGCAGTGGGATGCGGCCGCGCAGTTCATCAACTGGGCGACCAACAAGGCCTATCTGGAAACCGTCGCGGCCAATGAGGGCTGGGCCAACGTGCCCCCGGGCACCCGCACCTCGCTCTACGAGAATGCCGAATACCAGGCCGCCGCGCCCTTCGCCCAGATGACGCTGGACTCGATCAACGCCGCCGATCCCAACAATCCCACGGTCGATCCCGTGCCCTATGTCGGCGTGCAGTTCGTGGCCATCCCCGAGTTCGCCGGCATCGGCACCAATGTGGGCCAGCTCTTCTCGGCGGCGCTCGCCGGCCAGCTCTCGGCCGCCGACGCCCTGGCCCAGGCCCAGGAAGCCACCCTGCGCGACATGACCCGCGCCGGCTATATCAGGTAGACCGGGACCTCCCGCCGCCCGGCCGATCCTTCGCGGGATCGGCCGGGCGACTCCGGTCTCCGGACACCCGCCGGGTCATTCCCGCGACAGCGGGAACCTCCTTTTCCCGGTATACGAACAGGGATTCCCGCTGTCGCGGGAATGACACCGTGGCTCCGGCCACGCTGGAGGACCACCAAGAATGGCCACCAAACAAACCCGCACCCTGGCCCGCGTGATGATGGCTCCGGCAGTCCTGGTGCTGCTGGTGTGGATGATCGTGCCGCTGGTGATGACGCTGTGGTTCTCCTTCCAGAACTACAGCCTCATCAACCCGATGATGACCGGCTTCGCCGGCTGGGCCAACTATGTCTACGTCATCGGCGATCCCAGCTTCACCCAGGCCCTGCTCAACACGCTGGCCCTGGTGGGCGGCGTGCTGCTCATCACCGTGATCGGCGGCACCTTCCTCGCTTTGCTGCTCGATCAGCCCGTCTGGGGCCAGGGCATGTTGCGCATCCTCGTCATCTCGCCCTTCTTCGTCATGCCGCCGGTGGCCGCGCTGATCTGGAAGAACGGCTTCATGCATCCCGGCTACGGCATGCTCGGGCATCTGTGGAAGTTTCTGGGCCTGCAACCCGTCGACTGGTTCAACCAGTATCCGCTGTTCTCGGTCATCGTCATCGTCGCCTGGCAGTGGCTGCCCTTCGCCACCCTCATCCTGCTCACCGCGCTGCAGTCGCTCTCCGAGGAGCAGCGCGAGGCCGCCGAGATGGACGGCGCCAACGCCGTCAACCGCTTCCGCTACATCATCCTGCCGCACATGGCGCGGGCGATCACCATCGTCATCCTCATCCAGACCATCTTCCTGCTCGGCATCTTCGCCGAGATCCGCGTCACCACCGGCGGCGGCCCCGGCTATGCCTCCACCAACATCGCCTTCCTGGTCTTCCGCACCGGCATCCTTTCCAACGACATCGGCGCCGGCTCGGCCGGCGGCGTCGTCGCCGTCGTCATCGCCAACATCGTCGCCATCTTCCTGATGCGCGCCGTGGGGAGGAACCTCGATGCTTGACGCGCTTCACACGGACCTGATCGCCACCACATCACGGATCGCCACCACACCACGGATCGCCACCACACCACGGATCGTCACCCTCGGGCTTGACCCGAGGGTTCTTCCCGCCGCCGCAAGCGCCCTCGGGTCAAGCCCGGGGGTGACGAGCGGCGTGTCCGAAAACGGGAGCTTCTGAACATGGCCCGCCGCGTCCCCGCCAGCACCCGCATCGGCTTCACCCTGCTCGCCTGGGCCGTCGCCCTGCTGCTGTTCTCGCCCATCCTGTGGACCATCCTCACCGCCTTCAAGACCGAGGCCGAGGCCATCGCCGCCCCGCCCACCTTCCTGCCGGAGACCTTCACCCTCGCCAATTTCGGCGACGTGCAGGCGCGCTCCGACTACGTCAAGCACGCCATCAACTCCATCGTCGTCTCCTTCGGCTCGACCCTGATCGGCCTCGCCATCGCCATTCCCGCGGCCTGGTCCATGGCCTTCGCCCCGACGAAGCGCACCAAGGACATTCTGATGTGGATGCTCTCCACCAAGATGATGCCGGCCGTGGGCGTGCTGATCCCGATCTACCTGATCTTCCGCGACCTGCGCCTGCTCGACACGCTGCACGGCCTCACCGTCATCATGACGCTGATCAACCTGCCGATCATCGTCTGGATGCTCTACACCTACTTCAAGGAGATCCCGGTCGACATCCTCGAGGCCGCCCGCATGGACGGCGCCGAATTGTGGAACGAGATCACCCATGTGCTGGTGCCCATGGCCATCCCCGGCATCGCCTCCACCCTGCTGCTCAACGTCATCCTCGCCTGGAACGAGGCCTTCTGGACCATCACCCTCACCTCCGGCCGCGCCGGCACGCTCACCGCCTTCATCTCCTCCTTCTCCTCGCCGCAGGGCCTGTTCCTCGCCAAGCTCTCCGCGGCCTCCCTGCTCGCCATCGCCCCCATCCTGCTGCTCGGCTGGTTCAGCCAGAAGCAGCTGGTCCGCGGCCTCACCTTCGGAGCGGTAAAGTAATGGGACCGCTCGATGTCTTGAGGCGAAACCTCACCTCTCCCTCTGGGGGAGAGGTGTCGCCCACCCCAGCTTCACGCCTCGTCTGGTCGGAGGACTAAACCATGGGCTCCATAACCCTCGAACACGTCAACAAGTCCTTCGGCGAGGTCCAGGTCATCCCCGACATCTCGCTCGACATCAGGGACGGGGAATTCGTGGTCTTCGTCGGCCCCTCTGGCTGCGGCAAGTCCACCCTGCTGCGCCTCATCGCCGGGCTGGAGGATTCCACCGGCGGCCGCATCCTGCTCGATGGCGAGGACGTCACCAAGTCGCCGCCGGCCCGGCGGGGCCTGGCCATGGTGTTCCAGTCCTACGCGCTCTATCCGCATATGAGCGTGCGCGACAACATCGCCTTTCCCCTCAAGATGGCCAAGACCCCCCAGCACATCATCGACCAGAAGGTCGACTACGCCGCGCGCACGCTGAACCTGTCCTCCTATCTCGACCGACGCCCCCGCGCCCTGTCGGGCGGCCAGCGCCAGCGCGTCGCCATCGGCCGCGCCATCGTGCGCGAGCCCAAGGCCTTCCTGTTCGACGAGCCGCTGTCCAATCTCGATGCCGCCCTGCGCGTCAACATGCGCCTCGAGATCACCGAGCTGCACCAGCAGCTCAAGACCACCATGATCTACGTCACCCACGACCAGGTCGAGGCCATGACCATGGCCGACCGCATCGTGGTGCTCAACGCCGGCAATGTGGAGCAGTTCGGCTCCCCGCTGGAGCTCTACAAGAAGCCTGCCAACCGCTTCGTCGCCGGTTTCATCGGCAGCCCCCGCATGAACTTCGTCGACGGTGCCGAAGCGGCGAAGCACGATGCCCATTCCATCGGCGTGCGCCCCGAGCACTTTGCCATCTCCACCACCGAAGGCGCCTGGAAAGGCGTGGTCGGCGTCGCCGAGCAGCTCGGCTCCGACACCTTCCTCCACGTCCAGTCCGATCTAGGCCTGCTCACCGTCCGCACCGACGGCGACCAGACCTTCCGGCACGGCGACGATGTCTGGCTCACCCCCGACCCCGACCGCATCTACAGGTTCGACGCGGCAGGATTGGCGATCTAGATGTATATCCCTCACACCGATTGGGCGGCCTTGTCGCCTCCCTCCCCCTTGAGGGGAGGGAATGAGGGTGGGGGTGTCGAGCTTTCAACAAACGCCGCATTCGCGGATGGCATGACACCCCCACCCCTGCCCCCTCCCCGCAAGGAGGAGGGGAACACCCCGCCCTGTAACCAATCCCTCATCGGGACCCTACCATGACCACCAAGCTCTCCCTCGCCGCCCTGCCCGCCATCGCCAGCGCCGCCACCCCCCGCTACGCGCGAAAAAACCTCACTGCCGGCATCGTCCATTTCGGCGTGGGCAATTTCCATCGCGCCCACCAAGCCGTCTATCTCGATGCCCTGTTCAATCTCGGCGAGGGTCATGATTGGGCCATTATCGGTGCCGGCACCCGCGCCGCCGACGCCGCCATGCGCGACGCCCTGCGCGGGCAGGATTGGCTCACTTCCGTGGTCGAGCAGGAGGCAGACAGCTCCAGCGCGCACATCACCGGCGTCATGCTCGACTATATCGAGCCCCTCGACAGCCAGGCCATCATCGCCGCCTTGGTCGATCCTGCCATCCGCATCGTATCGCTGACCATCACCGAGGGCGGCTATTACATCGACCCGGCCAGCCAGCAATTCGATCCGACCCATCCCGACATCGTCCACGACGTCAACCATTTCGACATGCCCAAGACGCCCTTCGGGCTCATCCTGGCCGGGCTGGTCGACCGCCGCGATGCCGGCATCCCGCCCTTTACGATCATGTCCTGCGACAATATCCCCGGCAACGGCCACGTCACCCGCAACGCCATTGTCGGCCTCGCCGCCCTGCTCGATCCCGAACTGGCCGAATGGGTCAAGTCCACCGTCGCCTTCCCCAATGGCATGGTCGACCGCATCACCCCTACTACCTCTGATCGCGAGAAAAAGCTCCTTGCCGACAATTTCGGCATCGAGGACTCCTGGCCGGTCTTCTGTGAAAACTTCAGGCAATGGGTCTTGGAAGACAATTTCCCCGCCGGCCGCCCGGCGCTGGAAAAGGTCGGCGTGCAATTCGTGGACGACGTCGCCCCCTACGAGCACATGAAGATCCGCATCCTCAATGGCGGCCATGCCACCATCGCCTATCCCGCCGGCCTGCTCGACATCCATTTCGTCCACGAGGCCATGGCCCATCCCCTGGTCGCCGCCTTCCTCCGCAAGGTCGAGGAGGACGAGATCATTCCCGTCGTCCCGCCGGTGCCCGACACAAACCTCAATGATTACCTGGCCTTATGCGAGCGCCGCTTCGCCAATCCCAAGATCGGCGACACCGTCCGGCGCCTAGCCCTCGACGGTTCCAACCGCCAGCCGAAATTCATCATCCCCTCCGCCCTGGACCGCGTGAAAGCCGGCGCCCCGGTCACCGGCCTCGCCCTGGTTTCGGCGCTCTGGTGCCGCTACTGCTTCGGCATCACCGAAAGCGGCCGCGTCATCGAGCCCAACGATCCGAGCTGGAGCCGGCTGACCGAGATGGCCCACAAGGCCAGGGACAATCCTGCTATCTGGCTGGGAATGAACGATATTTATGGAGAGCTGGGCCAGGACCCTGCTTTCGCCGCCGCCTTCTCCAGGGCGCTGAACGATCTGTGGAGGCAGGGCACCGCCAGCACGCTGGGGCAGTATCTGGCGGGCACGACCGGCCGATGAACGCCCTGCACCGGCCGGGAGGCGGACGGTGACGATCGCGCTCGTCATCTTCGACTGCGACGGCGTGCTGGTGGACAGCGAGCCCCTCGCCATGCGCGTCCTCCTGCGCGCCATGCACGAGCAGGGCGCCGATGTAACTCCTTCCGACGCCTATAGAAATTATCTCGGGCGGTCCCTCGCCTCCATCTCCGAAAGCCTCCGCGGCAGCCATGGCATGCCCCTGCGCCAGCCGGCCCTCGCCGCCATGCGCCACGACCTCTACGACCTCTTCCGCGCCGAGCTGCGGCCCGCGCCTGGCCTGCCCGGAATCCTCGAAAGGCTCGGCGCCGCCTGGTGCGTCGCCTCCTCCAGCCAGCCCGAGCGCATCCGCCTCAGCCTCGAGGTCACCGGCCTGCTGCCCTGGTTCGAGCCCAACATCTTCTCGGCCAGCATGGTCGAGAACGGCAAGCCCGCCCCCGACCTCTTCCTGCTCGCCGCCCGCTCCATGCGGGTCGAGCCTGCCCGCTGCCTCGTCGTCGAGGACAGCCCGGCCGGCATCGCCGCGGCCCGGCGTGCCGGCATGCGGGTCCTCGCCTATGCCGGCGGCAGCCATGTCGGCCCCGCCGGCCTGTTGCCCGAGATCGCCCGCCTCGCCCCCGACGGCATTTTCGACGATATGCACGCATTGCCCGATCTAGTAAGGTCGCTGCGAACCGAGAAGAAGGCGGACTAGCGTGTCGGAAAGCCTCCTGGTGGGAGTGGATGTGGGAACGGGCAGCGCCCGTGCCGGCGTGTTCACGCGCGAGGGCGGGATGCTGGGACGCAGCGAGCACCCCATCCTCATGCGGCGCACGGATGCCAATTTCGCCGAGCACGACAGCGGGCAGATCTGGCAGGCCGTCTGCGCGGCGGTGCGCGAGGCGATACGCCAGGCCGGCGCCGCGCCGGAGGCCGTGGCCGGCATCGCCTTCGACGCCACCTGCTCGCTGGTGGTCCGCGACGGCGCGGGCCGGCCCGTCACCGTCTCCTCGGATGGCGACGACCGCTGGGACACCATCGTCTGGCTCGACCACCGGGCGCTGGCCGAGGCCGAGGAATGCACCGCCACAGGCCACGAAGTGCTCCATTATGCCGGTGGCGTCATGTCGCCGGAAATGGAAGTGCCCAAGCTGATGTGGCTCAAGCGCCACCTGCCGGCCAGCTGGTCCCGCGCCGGCAGGATGTTCGATCTCGCCGACTTCCTGTCGTGGAAGGCCACCGGATCGCTGGCCCGGTCGCAGTCGACGCTCACCTGCAAATGGACCTATCTGGGCCACAGCGAACAGGGCTGGCGCCACGATTTCCTGGCCGGGGTCGGGCTCGACGATCTGATCGAGCGGGCGGCCCTGCCCGAGCGCGCCAGCCCCGTGGGATCGGACCTCGGCCCGCTCACCCCCGAAGCGGCCGCGGCGCTCGGCCTTGGCACCGCCTGCCGGGTCGGCGCCGGGCTGATCGACGCCCATGCCGGCGCCCTGGGGGTGCTGGGCGCCTTCGCCTCCGATGTCGGCACCATCGACCGGCATCTGGCGCTCATCGCCGGCACGTCGAGCTGCGTCATGGCGCTGTCGGCCGAAGACCGGCCGACCGCCGGCGTCTGGGGCCCCTATTTCGGCGCGGTGCTGCCCGGCGTCTGGCTCAACGAGGGCGGCCAATCGGCCACCGGCGCCCTGCTCGACCACGTCATTCGCTGGCATGGCGCCGGCGGCGAGCCCAGCGCGGAAAGGCACGCCGCCATCTGCCGCCGGGTGATGGCGCTGCGGGAGGCGGAAGGGCTGGCGCTGGCCGGGCGCCTGCATGTGCTGCCCGATTTCCACGGCAACCGCTCGCCCCTGGCCGATCCCTTCGCCCTGGGGGTGATTTCCGGGCTGACGCTGGACAGCGATTTCGACAGCCTCTGCCGGCTCTACTGGCGCAGTTGCGTCGCCATCGCGCTGGGCGTCCGCCACATCCTCGAAACGCTCAACATGCGCGGCTACGCCATCGACACGCTGCACGTCACCGGCGGCCATACCAAGAACCCGCTGTTGATGGAGCTCTACGCAGACGCCACCGGCTGCACCGTGGTCCAGCCCGCCGCGCCCGACGCGACCCTGTTGGGCATGGCCATGGTGGCGGCCAGTGCCGCGGGGCTCTACCCGGGTCTCGACCGGGCCTGCCGGGGCATGCAGCAGGGCAATACGCCCCGTCCGCCCAATCCCGCCGCCCGCGCGCAGTTCGACCGCGACTACCGCATCTTCCTCGAGATGCTGCGCCAGCGGCAGGCGATCGACGCCATGGAATAGCGATCGCCCGGCTCTCGGAACGGGATCGCCCCACATCGCATCCGGATTGCCGGGATGCGTGACACGCGCCTATCCAGCCCGCGCAAACCCCGATAAGCTCCTCGGCGGGAAGTCAAATCGTGGCCTCAAGCGAGCGACGCAGACCTGATGTCGATCAAAGCCGCCGTCTACCACCTGACGCACTACAAATATGACCGCCCGGTCGTCCTCCAGCCCCAGATCATCCGCCTCCAGCCGGCGCCCCACTCCCGGACCAAGGTGCTGAGCCACGCGCTGCGGGTGGCGCCGGAGCTGCATTTCGTCAACGTGCAGCAGGACCCCTATGGCAACTATCTCACCCGCTTCGTCTTCCCCGAGCCGGTGACCGAACTGAAGATCGAGGTCGATCTGGTTGCCGACATGACGGTCTACAACCCGTTCGATTTCTTCGTCGAGGAGAGCGCCGAGACCTGGCCGTTCGACTATCCGGAGGAGCTGCGCGAGGACCTGTCCATCTACATGCGGCCCGAGCCGGCCGGCCCCCTGCTGCAGCAATTCCTCGCCGGCATCGACCGGTCCGCGCGCAATACGGTCAGCTTCGTCACCGATCTCAACAGCAGGATCCAGCAGACGGTCAGCTATATCGTCCGGATGGAGCCCGGCGTCTGGACGCCGGAGGAAACCCTCGGCAATGCCAGGGGCTCGTGCCGGGATTCGAGCTGGCTGCTGGTCCAGGTCCTGCGCCATCTCGGCTTCGCCGCCCGCTTCGTTTCCGGCTATCTCATCCAGCTCAAGCCCGATCTGGTTGCCCTCGACGGGCCGCCCGGCACCGATCACGACTTCACGGACCTGCACGCCTGGTGCGAAGTCTACCTGCCCGGCGCCGGCTGGATCGGCCTCGACCCGACCTCGGGCCTGCTGACCGGGGAAAGCCACGTCCCGCTCGCGGCCACCCCGCACTACCGCAACGCGGCTCCCATCTCCGGCTTCGCCTCCTATGCGGAAGTCGATTTCTCCTTCGACATGCGGGTGACGCGGGTCGCCGAGCATCCGCGCATCACCAGGCCCTTCTCCGACGAAAGCTGGGAAAGGCTGGATGCGCTGGGCCGCAAGGTCGATGCCGTGCTGACCGAGAACGACGTCCGCCTCACCATGGGCGGCGAGCCCACCTTCGTCTCCATCGACGACTTCGAGGCCGACGAATGGAATGCCGGCGCCGTCGGCCCCACCAAGCGCGCCCTGGCCGATACGCTGATCCGGCGGCTGCGGGACCGTTTCGCGCCCAATGGCCTGCTCCACCATGGCCAGGGCAAGTGGTATCCGGGAGAGAGCCTGCCCCGCTGGACCTTTTCGCTCTACTGGCGGGTGGATGGCAAACCCGTCTGGCGCGACGAGAAGCTGATCGCCAGGGAGGGCGAGACCTATGACGTCTCCCCCGCCGATGCCGAGGCGCTCACCGCCGCCATTGCCGGCAATCTGGGTCTTGAGGGAGATACTATCGCCCCGGCCTATGAGGACCCCGCCGAATGGATCCTGAAGGAATCGAGGCTGCCCGACAATGTCGACCCCGCCGATTCCAGGCTGAGCGATCCCGAGGAGCGGGCCCGCATCGCCACCGTATTCAGCCGCGGGCTCGACAACCCCACCGGCTACGTGCTGCCCATCCAGCGCTGGAACGCTCACGCGACGGGCCATCGCTGGATCAGCGAGAAATGGAAGACGCGGCGCGGCAAGCTGTTCCTGGCGCCCGGCGACAGCGCCGCCGGCTATCGCCTGCCGCTGTCCAGCCTGCGCCATCTGGCGCCCACCGCCTATCCTCACATCGTTCCGCTCGATCCCGCCATTCCGCGCGGCCCGCTGCCGGAGCCGGGCACCTTCATCGCCGCCGATGCGGGCGCCCCGGCCGATATCCGCCCGCAGGCCGCCGCCAGCTTCACTCCCGCGACGGAAGGCCAGACCATCAACGAGCAGGTGCTGGACGAGATCGATTCCTCGGTCCGCACCGCCCTCACCGTCGAGCTGCGCGAGGGCCGCCTCTGCGTCTTCCTGCCGCCCGTGGCGGCGCTGGAGGACTATCTCGAGCTGATCGAGGCCACCGAGGCGGCCGCGCGGCGGATCGGCAAGCCGGTCCATGTCGAGGGCTATGCGCCCCCCCACGATCCGCGCCTCAACGTCATCCGCGTCGCCCCCGACCCGGGCGTAATCGAGGTCAATATCCATCCCGCATCGAGCTGGGACGATTGCGTCGCCACCACCGCCGCCGTCTACGAGGAGGCCCGCCAGAGCCGCCTCGGGGCCGACAAGTTCATGATCGACGGCAAGCATACCGGCACGGGCGGGGGCAACCATGTGGTGGTCGGCGGCGCGACACCCAATGACAGCCCCTTCCTCCGCCGGCCGGATCTGCTGAAATCCCTGGTGCTGCACTGGCAGCGCCATCCATCGATGAGCTACCTGTTCTCGGGCCTGTTCATCGGCCCGACCAGCCAGGCCCCGCGCATCGACGAGGCGCGCCACGACAGCCTCTACGAGCTCGAGATCGCCCTGGCCCAGGTGCCCGCCCCCGGCGAGGGCGAGGCGCCCCGGCCCTGGCTGGTCGACCGGCTGTTCCGCAACCTGCTGGTGGACGTCACCGGCAACACCCACCGCTCGGAAATCTGCATCGACAAGCTCTATTCCCCCGATGGCCCTACGGGACGGCTCGGCCTCGTCGAGTTCCGCGGCTTCGAGATGCCGCCCAATGCCCGCATGTCGCTGGCCCAGCAATTGCTGATCCGCGCCCTGGTCGCCCGCTATTGGCGGGCGCCGCTCTCGGGCGATCTGGTGCGCTGGGGCACGTCCCTGCACGACCGGTTCATGCTCGGCACCTTCGTCTGGCAGGATTTCCTGGACGTCCTGGCCGATCTCGGGACGCACGGCTTCGCATTCGATCCGGCCTGGTTCGCGGCGCAGCGCGAATTCCGCTTCCCGTTCTGCGGCGAGGTGGAGGTGGCAGGGGTGCGGCTGGAGCTGCGCCAGGCCCTGGAGCCCTGGCACGTCATGGGCGAGCAGGGTGCCATCGGCGGCACCGTCCGCTATGTCGATTCGTCCGTCGAACGCCTCGAGGTCACGCTGGAAACCGCCAGCCCCGAGCGCTATGTCGTGGCCTGCAACCAGCGCCCCGTGCCGCTGCGGGCCTCGGGAAGGAGCGGATCGTCCGTGGCCGGCGTGCGCTTCAAGGCATGGCAGCCCGCCTCGGGCATGCATCCGGTCATGCCCGTCCATGCGCCCCTGGTCTTCGACATCTACGACACCTGGACCGGGCGGGCCATCGGCGGCTGCACCTATCACGTCGCCCATCCCGGCGGGCGCAACTACGAAACCTTTCCGGTCAACGGCAACGAGGCCGAGGCGCGGAGGCTGGCCCGCTTCGTGCCGCACAACCACACGCCCGGCTCCTATGCCCTGCGCAGCGAAAAGCCTGCGGACGAGTTTCCGCTGACGCTTGACCTGCGCCGGCCGCCACGGTTCACGTAGTCCATGAACACGCGGAATCAGGAATCCCGCGGCAAGCCCCCGGCCGGTCCCAGCATCACCGCTGACTACAGGCTGCTGCCCGGCGTGCCGGACGAAATGATCGATCCGTCCGGCAATATCCGTCCGGGCTGGTCACATCTCATGGCGGCATTCGACGCCCTCGGCCCGACCGAGCTGGCGGCGCGTTTCGAGCGCGCCGATCAGTATCTGCGGGACGCCGGCGTGTTCTACCGCAAATATGACGGTGCCGAGGGCAAGGAGCGCGCCTGGCCGCTCGCCCACATCCCGCTGCTGATCGACGAAGCCGACTGGATCGTCATTTCGAGCGGCCTCAAGCAGCGCGCCGAGCTGCTCGAACGGATCGTCGCCGACATCTATGGCGACAACCGCCTGGTGCAGGAGGGCCTGCTGCCGCCCGAGCTGGTGGCACAGAACGGCGAGTTCCTGCGCCCGCTCGTCGGCATTCGCCCCGCCAGCGGCCATTTCCTGCATTTCTGCGCCTTCGAGCTGGGCCGCGGCCCCGATGGCGCCTGGTGGGTGCTGGGCGACAGGACCCAGGCCCCCTCGGGCGCCGGCTTCGCGCTGGAGAACCGGGTGGCGACGACCCGCGCCCTGTCGGAAATCTATGCGGGCATGAACATCAACCGGCTGGCCGGCTTCTTCCGCGATTTCCGCGACACCCTGTTTGCCCAGGCGCGGCGAGACGGCGGCCGCGTCGGCATCCTCACCCCCGGCCAACTCAACGAAACCTATTTCGAGCATGCCTATATCGCCCGCTATCTCGGCATGATGCTGCTCGAAGGCGAGGACCTGGTGGTCGAGGACGGCCAGGTGATGGTGCGCACCGTGGCCGGCCTCAAGCCGGTCAGCGTCCTCTGGCGGCGCATGGATGCGAGCTTCGCCGACCCGCTGGAGCTGCGCTACGACAGCCATATCGGCACGCCGGGCATGGTCGAGGCGCTGCGGCAGGGCTCGATCTCGATGATCAATGCCCTGGGGACGGGCATCCTCGAGACCCGCGCCCTGGCCGCCTTCATGCCGCGCCTCTGCAAGCATCTCTTCGGCACCGGCCTCGAGCTGCCCGAGATCGCCACCTGGTGGTGCGGCCAGGGCGCCGAGCGCGAATATGTGCTCGACAATTTCGACGCGCTGATGATCGGCCCGGCCTTCGCCACCACCCTGCCGTTCGACGACCTGCGTGGCACCGCGCTGGGCGCCGGCATGTCCGCCGAGGAGCGCGCCGCGCTCAAGGAGCGTATCGCCGGGCAGGGCCGCGACTATGTCGGCCAGGAACCGGTGCGTCTCTCCACCGCCCCGGTCTATGTGGACGGCCGGCTGGAGCCGCGCCCCATCACCCTGCGCGTCTATGCCGCCCGCACCGAGAACGGCTGGACCATCATGCCGGGCGGCTTTGCGCGCGTCGGCTCGACCCGCGACACCACCGCCATCGCCATGCAGCGCGGCGGCCAGGCTGCCGATGTCTGGGTGCTCTCGTCCAGCCCGGTCGAGCCCGTCTCGCTGCTGCCGCGCGAAGGCGAGAAGCTGGTGCGCAACTCGCCCGGCAGCCTGCCCAGCCGCGCCGCCGACAACCTCATCTGGCTCGGCCGCTACGCCGAACGCTGCGAGGCGACCGTGCGCATCCTGCGCGCCTACAATGCCCGATTGGCGGAACTGTCGCGCCCCGAGCTGCCCATCCTGGCCCATTGCGCGGCCTTTCTCGAAAGCATCGACGTCGATGCCACCGAAGCCATGCCGCTGGGCCTCCTGTCGTCCATCGACAGCGCTGTGCACAGCGCCGGCCAGATCCGCGACCGCTTCTCACCCGATGGCTGGCTGGCGCTGAACGACCTGCAGAAGACCGCCAAGCGCTTTGCCGCCCGCATCGCCACCGGCGACGACGCCACCCGCGCCATGACCGTGCTGCTGCGCAAGCTCGCCGGCTTTTCGGGCCTCGTTCACGAGAACATGTACCGCTTCGCCGGCTGGCGCTTCCTGGAGCTGGGCCGGCGCATCGAACGCGCCATCCAGATCGCCCGGATCACCGGCTGGCTCACCGGCAAGGACGCGCCCGACGGCTCGCTGGAAATGCTGCTGGAGATCGGCGACAGCGTCATGTCGCATCGACGCCGCTACTCGGTGAGCGCGGGCGCGCAGAGCGCCATCGACTTGCTGGTGCTCGATCCGCTCAACCCCCGCTCGGTGCTGTTCCAGCTCGCCGAACTGCGGACCCAGGTGGAAGCCTTGCCGGGCGGCATCGAGGACGGCCAGCTCTCCCCTTCCGCCAAGGCGGCGCTGCAATTGCACACCGATTTGGTGATCGCCGAACCCCGGGACATGACGCCGGAACGGCTGGGTCGGCTGGCCGACGACATCGGCGCCCTCGCCAGCCTGATCGCCGCGTCCTACTTCACATGAGCATGCTCTACGACATCCGCCTGGTGCTGCAATATGACTACGACGCCCCGGTGCATGGCGGGCGGCACCATATCCGGGTGACCCCGGGCACCGTGCCCGGAGTGCAGCGAGTGATCGCCTCGGCGCTTTCCTTCGATCCCAAGCCGAACCGCCAGAGCATCTTTCTCGACTTCTTCGGCAATGCGGTCACCGACATCACCCTCGTCGAGCCGCATGACCGGCTCGAGATCCGGCTGACCGCGCGCGTATTGGTCGAGGACCTTACGCCTCCGGCCGATCTGTCTCCATCGCTGGAAGGGCTGGCGCTCGATGTGGCACGCTACTGGTCCGTCGGACCCGACAGCCCCCAGCATTTCCTCGCGGCCTCGCCGCGCGTGCAGATCGTTCCGGCGATCACCGAATATACCCGCTCGGTCACCGCCGAGGCGCCCTCGACGCTTGCCAAGGTGCGGGCCCTCTGCCTCGCGATCCACCGTGATTTCATCTACGACCCCAAGGCGACCGACGTGGAGACCCGGCCCGCGGAAGCCTTCGCGCTGCGCAAGGGCGTCTGCCAGGATTTCGCCCATGTGATGATCGCCGGATTGCGCGGCATCGGCGTGCCGGCCGGCTATGTCTCCGGCTTCCTCCGCACCAATCCGCCGCCGGGCCAGCCTCGCCTCGAAGGAGCGGACGCCATGCATGCCTGGGTGCGCGCCTGGTGCGGCCAGCCGGTCGGCTGGGTCGAGTTCGATCCCACCAACGCCATGGTCGCCGGCCCCGACCATATCTCCATCGGCCATGGCCGCGACTACGCCGACATCTCCCCGATCGTGGGGGTGCTGCGCACCCATGGCTCCCACGAAACCAAGCAGTCGGTGGACGTGGTGCGGGTGGAATAGGGCCGGCGGGAACCAAAAATCCCTTGCCTCCGTTTCTGTCTCACACGGCCCGCTCGGCGGGCATCTGGAGGCGGAAATGACCCATATCGAACCCAGGGCGCTCGACACCCGGCGCCACCGTTCGGTCGCCATGCCGATGACCGGCTTCGACGGCCGCACCCATGCGGGCGAGGTCGCCATGGCGCTGGTGCCGGCGACGTTGATCCTGGCGGCCGCCACGGCGCTGCTGCTCGCCCTGCTCTAGCACGATCCACCGGATTTCATGTCGGCCGGGTCGCGGCCGTGAAACGCGCGTCCTCGACGCGATCAAGGAGGGTTCCCGATGCTCGGTACCATTCTCATCATCATTCTCATCCTGCTGCTGATCGGTGCCTTGCCGAACTGGGGCTATTCGCGCGGCTTCGGCTACTTCCCGTCCGGCATTCTCGGGGTGGTGCTGATCGTCGTGCTGATCCTGGTGCTGATGGGACGCATCTAGGACATCGCCGATTGACGGGCACGCCAGGTCCCTCCGGTTCCGCAAGACGGAGCGTGCCCCGCAGGCCGAGGGCCGCCCCCTTTCGGCCTGCCTTCCTGCCCTGATGCGCGTCGGGGCGGCTTTCGATCCTTCCGGGAACCGTCCGGATGCCCAGGCGTTCTGGGTCAGACATCCAGGCGAAGTGAGCACCGGTTCGCCGTCGGGAACACGACAAACCAGACACCAAGGAGCACGCCATGGCCAGCACCACCGAAATGGCCCCCACCCGCCGCAAATCCGGCAACGGCCCGTCCCGCGCCGAATCCAAGTCGCGCGAGCAGGAGCTCGAGGCCCAGATCGCCCAGTTGCAGGGCGACCTGAAAGCCATCACCGATACCCTGCGCAAGCTGACGGGGGAGAAGGCCGGCGAGGTGCGCAGCCTTGCGGAAACCGAGTTCCGGCAGCTTCGGCGCCAGGGTCGCCATCTGGTCGAGGAAGCCCAGGACCAGTTCGGCGAATACGAAACCCAGATCAAGGACACCATCCGCGCCAAGCCGCTGACCGCGGTGGCCGGCGCCTTGGGCATAGGGTTCATTCTGGCCCTGCTGACCACCCGGAACTGAGCCCATGAATCTGCTGATGCCGCTGGCTTCCCTGCTCGGCTTTGAAGCCAGGGGAATGGTGTCGCGCCTGCGCAGCCTGGCGGTGGTCTATACCATCGTCGCCCTGCTTTGCCTTTTGGGCCTCGGCTTTCTCATCGCCGCCGGCTTCATGGCCTTGGCCGATATCGTCGGAGCCCTCAACGCGGCCCTGATCCTCGGCGGCACCTTCCTGCTCCTGGCGCTCGCGGTCTATCTCGGCTCCAGGATCGGAGAGGGCCGGCATCGGCGGCGCCTGGCCGAGAAGCGGCGCTCCGGCGAAGCCGGCGCCTTTCTCACCACGGCGGCGCTGACGGCGCTTCCCATGCTCATGCGCTCCCCCCTGATCGTCCGGCTCGGCCTGCCGGCCGCGGCCCTGGCCACGCTGGTCCTGCTGCACGAGGCCGAGGACGACGAGGACTGATCCCTGCCTCACTCCGCCGGCAAGGGCATCCATATACGGGCGTTGACGCCCTCCGGATCGAAACCCAGGGTCACCTCGCTGTCGAGCACCTTGGCAAGGCCGCGCTCGATCAGCCGCGTGCCCAGCCCGGGCTCGGGCGCCGCGGCGACGGCCGGCCCCTCCCTCTCCTGCCAGGCGAGCCGCAGGCCCCGCACGGGCTGCTCTTCCACCGCCCACGAGATTTCCACGCGCCCGTGCTCGCCGGACAGGGCGCCGTGCCGGTGGGCGTTGGTCGTCAGCTCGTGCAGGATCAGCGCCAGCCCCAGCGCATGATCGGGCGGCAGCGAGATGTCGTCCCCCCGCACCGTGGTGCGCCCGGCACCGGTGTGGAAATCGTCGCCGAGCTGGGACGCGATGACGGCATAGAGCTGCACCCCGGCCCAATCCTGATCGGCGAGCAGCCGATGGGCCTCCGATATGGCCCGCAGCCGGCCGGAGAAGGCATCCATGAACAAGGTGGGCTCGGGCGTCTGCCGCATGGTCTGCCGGGCCACCGACTGGATCATGGCCAGCGTGTTCTTCACCCGGTGATTGAGCTCGCGCAGCAGCCGCTGCGTCTGCTCGGCGCTGCGCCTGTCCTCGGTGATATCGAGGGAAACCCCCATCATCACCTGCGCCTGGCCGGCCGCGTCCCGCTGATAGACGCGGCCCCGCAGCGCCAGCCAGCGGTTTCCGGCCGTCGCCCGCACCTCCGCCTCGAGATCCGTGCCGCCTTCGAGGCTTTGGGCTATGGCAGCCTCCACCGGTCCCCGGTCCTCCGGACGGATGGCGTTGAGCACGGCCCCGATCCGCACCGGACCGGCCTCGGGAAGATCGTACATGCGCCGGAACATGTCGTTGCAGGCGAGCTCGCCGCCGGCGATGTCCCAGACCCAGCTTCCCACCTTCCCGGCTTCGAGCGTCAGGGCGTGCCGCCATTCCTCGCGCATCAGCGCCGCAGCCGTGCGCGCCCTGACCCGCGACTCGTCCTTGAGCGCGAACAGGCTGGCCGCCATGTCCGCCAGGTCGTGCAGTTGCGGCAACAGGCCGGGCGCGACGTCGCTTCGCGCCACCCTGTCCAGCACGCAGACCGTGCCGATCCGCTGCCCACGCACCACGATGGGAACGCCGGCATAGAATCGTATGCCGGCCCAGCCGGCCACGAAGGGATTGTCGCCGAAGCGCGGATCGGCGCTGAGGTCGGCAACCACCAGCTGCGGCGCATCGGCAGCGATCGTGTGTGCACAGAACGACACGTCTAGGCCCGTCTGGCTCGGCGCGCCCTCCATTCCGTGGCAGGCCCGATACCATTGCCGGCTGGCATCCACCAGGGTCACCTGGGCATAGGGAGCGCCGAACAGGGCGGCCGCCATTCTGGCCAAACGGTCGAAATCCGCGTCCGGGGGAGAATCCAGAACCTGCAACTCAGCCAGAACGGCCAGCCGGTCCGGATCCTCTACCACCCTGCGTATAGCGGTCGGCAGGGTGTCTTTCGTCTTGCTCACTATAGGTTCCTGAGGCAGTCCGGACGGACTTGAACGTTAACACAGCATGAACCTCAGTGAACGTGCGTATGCGGATTTGGTTCCGCCTCGCCGGCGTTTTCGCCATTGCCCCCCGAAACCGGCCGCACCACGGCCAGGGCGCGGGGATGGATGCGCAGCTCCACCTCCCGGTCCAGCGCGATCAATTCGCCGTCCAGCACCGCATGGGAGCCGCGCTTGCGCTTGGGGAAATACAGCACCAGCTCCGGCACCTCGGTCTCGCTCACCGCGGGATTGCCGCGCCAGCGCCCCACCAGCACGTCGACGGCGAGATTGAGCAGTTCGCGGCTCGAAACGCTGCTGGCCACGTAGACCCCCAATAGCCCGCTATCCAGCCGCTCCGCCACGGGTATGGGGCCGTTGTCGAGCGGATTGTTGGACACCGCGATGCCCGAGGCCGTCCGCGAGACCCGGCCCTTGGGACTTTCCAGCTCCACCTCGAAACGCGGCGGATCGACGGCGGCGGCGGCAATGGCGCGCAGGCTGGCGAACATCTTTCCCAGCCGGCTGCTGTAGTCCATGCTGTCGCGGATGCGGACCAGCCGGGCATGGATGCCCACCCCGAACTGATGCACGAAGGGGCGGCCATTGGCGGTGGCGATGTCGATCTGCTCGATCTGACCGCGCGCCAGCGCCTCGACCGCCTTGTCCAGGTCGGGGGGCATGCCCAGGGCGCGCGCGAACAGGTTCATGGTGCCCGCCGGCAGGACGCCCAGCGGCTTGCCGCTGGCAAAGGCGATGCCTGCTGCGGTTGAGATGGTCCCGTCACCGCCACCGGCAATGACGGCCTCGACCCCCTGATCGTCGGCCGCCGCCTGCAAGGCCTCGGCCACCTCGGCGCCAGCGACGACCCGGTGGTCGAAAGCGTGACCGGCCTGCGTGAATATCTCGGCCGCCCGGGCACAGAACGCATCCAAGTCCATGGTGCGCAGCGTGCCGCCATCCTTGTTGAGCACGGCCCGGAATCGCATCGCCTAGCCGGTCCCCCGATCCGCCTCGGCGCCGAGCGGCTTGCCCAGCGTCGGCAGTTGAATGGTGATGACCAGCCCGCCATTGCTGCCGGGCGCATAGCGGGGTTCCCCGCCGAACTGGCCGGCCAGTTGCCGCACGATCACCGAACCGAGGCCGCTTTCGCCGGCCTCGTCCTGCGGCTCGTCCAGACCGACGCCGTCGTCCGCGACCCGGAGCACTACGGTGTCGTCCTCGTCGCGGAACAGCGCGACCTCGATCTGTCCGCTGCGCTTGTCGGGGAAGGCATGCTTGAGCGCGTTGGTGACGAGTTCGCCCACCAGGATGCCGACGGTGGTGGCATCGCGCGCGCTGACGACGATGGGCTCGATGCTCCCCTTGATGCGAATGCGCCCGCCATCGGTCTGGGTGGCCTCGATGTCCTCCAGCACGGCGGACAGGAACTCGTCGGCGCTGGCCGATTCGAGATCGTCTCCCAGCCGCAGGCGGCGATGCGCAGAGGCAATGGCGTGGACGCGCAGCCGCGCCGCCTCCAAGGCGCTGCGGACCTCGCTGGACCGGGTGCGCATCAGTTGCAGCGCCAGCAGCGACGACACCGTCGCCAGGGAATTGCCGATGCGGTGATTGGTGTCCTGCAACAGCGCCTCGACACGCTGCCGCTCACGTTCGGCATGCGCGCGCGCCTCCTCGATGGCCTGGGTGCGCTCGGCGATCTCGGCTTCCAGGGCCTCGTTCTGGCTCTGCAATCCCTGATGGCGCTGCGCCAGCGCGCTGACCTGCCGCTGCGTGCGCGACAAGAGCGCGTAGGCCAGGATGGCGGCAGCGGCCAATGCCGCGATCAGGGCCCCCACCAGGCCGATGCGGGTCTGGTCGATGGCCCGGTTGCGCTGTTCGAGCTTGAGGTTTTCCTCGGCGATGAAATCTTCCAGCGTGTCGCGGACCTCGGCCATCAGCCGCGCGCCCATGCCGGTCTCGGTCAGGCTTTGCGCCTCGGCCTCGCGCTGGTTGGCGACGAGCTCGACGATCCGTTCCATCTCGGCCACCTTGCCGGAAATTTCGCCGGTGATGCTGCGCATGCGCTCGGACTGGTCGGCATCGTCCGCCGTCATCGCCATCAGCGCCTCGACGCGGCTGTCTATGCTGGAGACGGCTTGCAGGTAAGGGTCGAGGAACTGCGGATCGCGCGTCAGCAGATAGCCGCGCTGGCTGGCCTCGGCCTGGCTGAGCGCATTGGTCAATTCGCGCGCCGCATTGCGGACCGCATAGGTCTCGGTGACGTCGCTGATCTGCTGGTCGATGCCCCGCATCAGCATGAGCGCCGCCACGGCGGCCAGGCAAACCAGGCCGAGCGATACCCACACCGCCAGGCGCCGGGAGCTCAGCCGCCTCCATCCGAAGCGGTCCTGCGCAGTTGCTTTCTGCACCAATGTGTTCATCCCGTCCGCCACCCGGAACCACCCGCCTGCGCAGCGGGCCAGCTATCGTACAACCACCCTTTGCCGTGGGGCAATGGCAGCATTGAGGCCGCCTCTCTAGATCAGCGGCCGCTTGCGTTCGCTGGATTCGTCCCAGCCTGCGAGCTTCATCAGCCCTTCGAGGTTGATCACCTGGCAATTGCGATCCAGCCAGCGGATCATTTTCCTGTCCGCCAGCTTGCGCAGCGTCTTGTTGGTATGGACGATGGAGAGGCCGAGCGTGTCCGCTACATGCTGCTGGGTGAGCGGAACATGCACCGAGCCGTCCGCATCCAGCCCCAGCGTCATGGCGCGCCGCGCCAGAAACGCCAGGAGATAGGCCGCCCGCTCCAGGGCGCTGCGCCGGCCCAGGCTCAGCAGATGTTCGTCCAGCATCCGCTCCTCGCGCGAGGCCAGCCAGGTGATGTCGAAGCCCAGCCCCGGATGGTTGCGGAACAGATCGTCCACCCGGTCGCGCTGGAACACGCAGAGCACCAGGGCAGACAATGCCTCCACCGAATGCTCCATCTCCCCGATGATCGAGCCCTGAAGACCCACCAGGTCGCCGGGCAACAGATAGTTGAGGATCTGCCGCCGCCCGTCGGACAGGGTCTTGAAGCGGAAGGCCCAGCCGGAGAGCACGGTGAACAGATGCGCGCTGTGCGCACCTTCCGTGACGATGGCCGAACCAGGCTCCGCGACCATCTCCCCGATCTTGAACGAGGACACGAATTTCAGTTCCGTCGCGGTGAAGTCGCGGAACACGGGCATCGCTCTCAGGGGACATTGCTCACAGGGAACCCGGCGGGTCGTGTGGGGAAAAACCAGGCTCACGAATAATCCTGACGCTTTGGATCGTCCCGGACAAACGTTCCACCATGTCAGTCGTTCCAACCTGTCAAAGTTAAATGACAGACCGGCCCCATCACAGTCATCAAGCAGCATCGCCACTCTCTGGAACGACTCATGCTAGCCGGTAGCACTGTCCTGATCGTCGAAGCGGAATATCTGGTTGCCCTCGATCTGCAGAATTCCCTGCAGGCATCGGGAGCAGGCAAGGTCATCCTGGCGCGCAATCCGTCCGACGCCCTCGAAAAAGCCGACGAGTGGATGGACGCCACTCTGGCCATCGTCGAGCTCGAGGCCGACCGCCCGCAATTGCGGGCCTTTGCCGACCTGATCACCCGGGCCGGCATCTCCGTCATCGGGCTGACCACCGACGAACGCCTGGCAGAACGATGGCCGGACCGGCCCATCCTGCTCAAGCCGGGCCTCGACCAGCACCTCGCCGAGGCCATCCGGCGCGCCCTCGACGGCGCGCGCCAGTTGGCGCGCTAGAACGTATGATTGCTGGTGGTCACCTGCGCGGACACCGCATCGGGGCCGAAATCGGCTTCCCCCGTGATGCGGAGCAATTCGGTCAGGCGCGACCGCGCCCGGCTGACGCGGCTTTTCATGGTGCCGACGGCGCATTCGCAGATTTCCGCGGCCTCCTCGTAGGAGAACCCCGAGGCGCCGATCAGGATGATCGCCTCGCGCTGGTCGTCCGGGAGCTGCGCCAGGGCTTTCTTGAAGTCCTCCATGTCCATCGAACCGTACTGGGACGGATGCACGGAAAGCCGTTCGGTGAAAGCCCCGTCGGTGTCCTGTACCTCGCGGCCGCGCTTGCGCATCTGGCTGTAGAACTCGTTGCGCAGGATGGTGAAGAGCCAGGCCTTGATATTGGTGCCCATCTCGAAGCTGGACTGCTTGGCCCAGGCCTTCATCACCGTGTCCTGCACCAGATCGTCGGCCTTGTCGTGCTTGCCGGTCAGGGACACGGCGAAAGCGCGCAGGCTCGGCAGGGTCGCCAGCATTTCGCGCTTGAACGAGGTGTTCTCCGCGGTCATGCCGTTACTCTCCGTTTCGCGCAGCATTCTTGGTCTTTTGCGCCATCTCCGCGCTGTCGAGTTTCTCGAGCAGGTCGAGAAGCTGGGCGGGAACGCCTTCGTCCTGCACCGCGCCATAGAGCGCGCGCAGGCGCGAACCGATATCGGAATTCGGGCCCAGCCCGTCATCCCCCCGCCCCGCTGGCGTTCGCGTACGTTGCTGGGTCACGCGATTATCCTTCATCATGCCTAGGTCTGACCGGTCAGTTCAGTGTGTTGCGGACGACATAATGCGACCGGGCAAAAAAAGTTCCAGCCATCAGGAACTTTTCTTGCGAGCCTCCGTTAACCGATTTCGTGAAGTCACGACATGAAGCGTCACCGGGAGTTATCATCCATGTCACTGTCTACGCGGATCGCTCCGCACCTGCCCTATCTGCGGCGGTTTTCCCGTGCTGTAACGGGATCGCAGACATCAGGCGATGCATATGTGGCCGCCACGCTGGAAGCCCTGATCGCTGACATCTCGCTCTTCCCCGACGCCTCCAGCGACCGGATCGCGCTCTACAAGCTGTTCTCGGCGCTGTTCTCCTCCTCCTCCATCTCCGTCCCCGACCCCGTTTCCAGCTTCGCCTGGGAGCAGCGGGCCGCCGCAAACCTCGCCAATCTGGCGCCGCGGCCGCGTCAGGCCTTTCTTTTGGTGGCCGTCGAAGGCTTCACGCACGCGCAGGCCGCCGAAATCCTCTCCGTGTCGGATGCCGAGTTCGCGGCCCTGCTGGACGAGGCCTCCCGCGAGATTTCCCGCCAGGTGGCGACCGAGATCATGATCATCGAGGACGAGCCCCTCATCGCCATGGATATCGAGCAGATGGTGGAGAGCCTCGGCCACAAGGTTGTCAGCATCGCGCGCACCCACAAGGAGGCGGTGCAGCTCTTCGACCGCACCCGCCCGCGCATGATCCTGGCCGACATCCAGCTTGCCGACGGCAGCTCGGGCATCGATGCCGTCAACGACATCCTCAACCAGCATTCCGTGCCGGTCATCTTCATCACCGCCTTCCCCGAACGCCTGCTGACCGGCGAGCGCCCCGAGCCGACCTTCCTCGTCACCAAGCCGTTCAATCCGGACATGGTGAAGGCACTGATCAGCCAGGCGCTGTTCTTCGACGAAGGTTCGCGCGCCGCGGCCTGACAGGGGCCTGCAGACGTTTACCGAAAGGCCGGCAGATGCCGGCCTTTTTCTTGCCCTGCGGAACCGGAGACACCGGCGGCACGTTTTCCGGAAGAACGATTCATGGAGCAAATCATGCTGTATTACGCTCTCGTCTTTCTGGTGATCGCGCTGATCGCCGGCGTGCTCGGTTTCGGCGGCATCGCCGGTGCTTCCGCCGGCATCGCGCAGATCCTGTTCTTCCTGTTCCTGGCCTTCCTGGTGATCTCCCTGGTCGTCGGCCTGATCCGCAGGGTCTAGGAACGAACGCAAGCCCCATTTTCGAGGCGGCTCCGCAAGGAGCCGCCTTTCTCATTCCCCGGCCGGCCCCGGCAGCAGTTCGGTCGTCCGACCGGTCCAGTGATAGACGGCGAGCCCGATCCACTCCTTGATCGCCACCGTGGTGACGTTGAGGTTCTGCACCGGATTGGCAAGGTCGGGACCGAACCACTCCCTTCCCGTGGTCCGATAGTCGGTCGGCCAGGGAATCACCTCCGTGCCCTGCTTCCGGAACAGGCCGACCGAGCGGGGCATGTGGAAGGCCGAGGTCACGAGCACGACAGGACCGCCGATCCCCTCCAGCAGCGTTCCCGTCAGCTCGGCATTCTCGTCCGTATTGCGGGATTGCCCTTCCAGCAGCAGCCGGTCCGCGGCGATGCCCTGCATGACCAGGAAGCGCTCCATGGTCACCGCCTCGCTCTCCGTCTCGTCATCCGACAGCAGCCCGCCGCCGCCGCTCAGCACGATCCGCGCCTCCGGATAGCGTTTCGCCAGCCACAGCGTGGTCGCCAGGCGATCGCCGGCATCGTTCAGCTCGGCGAGCTGACGCGCCGTGCTCGGGCGCGCCAGCGTCGCGCCGCCGAGCAGGATGATCGCCTCGACCCTCTCCGGTGGCGGAGACGGAAGCGGGAAGCGGTTCTCGAGCGGCTGCAAGAGCACATAACCGAAGCTCGTGAAGCCCACCAGCGTCTGGACCAGCACGCCCCCGAGCACTGCCCAGCCGGCCAGCCGTCTCCGGCCTGTCCACAGCGCCGCCAGCCCCGCCAGCATCAGCAGCAGGACGATGCTGGCCGGCTGCGCCAGCAGCCAGAACACCTTGGAGAGAATGAAGAACATGGAGCCCTCGTCGGTATGACACCGAGGGGACTTGGCCCCAAACTGCCAACAGGTTCAAGCGGGCATCGACGTTTTGCGCTTGCCATCCGATCCGCTTTTGCTTTTCTTGAAGGCGGTCAAGATTGCCAGCCTTAAAATAAGGCAATCGCCGGTCAGGAAGGCGCCCGCATCCGGGGCAATGGTGAGCATGACGCAAGCTGAACCCGCCACGGCGGGTGCATCGCCAGTGGTCGAGCTGCGCGAGCTGCACAAATCCTTCGGCGCCCTCGAAGTGCTCAAGGGCATTTCGATGCAGGCGCGCGAAGGCCAGGTGGTCTCCCTGATCGGCTCGTCGGGCTCCGGCAAATCGACCCTGCTGCGCTGCATCAACATGCTCGAGATCCCCGACAGCGGCGACGTGCTGATCGACGGGGAAGCCATACGTCTGCGGGGCAGCGGCGAAAACCGCCAGATCGCCGACGAGCACCAGATCCGCCGCATCCGCTCCGAGCTCGGCATGGTGTTCCAGTCCTTCAACCTGTGGGCCCACATGACCGTGCTGGAAAACGTCATGGAGGCCCCGCTCGTGGTGCAGAAGCGCCAGCGCGACGAGGTGGAGGCGGAAGCGCGCGCCATGCTGGACAAGGTCGGCATCGGCAGCAAGGCCGACGCCTATCCGGCGCAGCTTTCCGGCGGCCAGCAGCAGCGCGCCGCCATTGCCCGCGCGCTCTGCATCAATCCGCGCGTCATGCTGTTCGACGAGCCCACCTCCGCCCTCGACCCCGAGCTGGAGGTGGAGGTCCTGCGCGTCATCAAGATCCTGGCGGACGAGGGCCGCACCATGGTGCTGGTAACCCACGACATGGATTTCGCCCGTTCGGTCTCCGACCGGGTGGTGTTCCTGCATCAGGGGCTGGTCGAGGAGGAGGGCACGCCGGAGGAAGTGTTCGGCGCCACCCGCTCGACCCGCCTCAGGCAATTCCTCAATGCCGCCAGCCATGCCTGACGACATGGGATCAGACCCGGACAACCGGGCAAGCGTCGAAGACGAGACAATCGAACGGAGAAGAACGATGAAGAAGATTATACTGGCGGCGACCGCCGCCCTGGCCCTGAGCGGCCCGGTATTCGCCCAGGAAACCGTGCGCATCGCCACCGAAGGCGCCTACGCGCCCTGGAACTTCCTCGACGACAGCGGCGCCCCCGCCGGCTTTGAGATCGATCTGGGCAACGCCATCTGCGAGACCGCCGGCATCACCTGCGAATGGATCACCAATGACTGGGATTCCATCATTCCGAACCTGCTGGCCGGCAACTACGACCTGATCATGGCCGGCATGTCGATCACCGAGGAACGGCTCGAGACCATCGACTTCACCCAGAACTACTTCCCGCCCGATCCGTCCAAATTCGTGGCGCCGGCCGGGTCCAGCTTCGATTTCTCGGCGCTCTCGGGCGCCCGCATCGGCGTGCAGGGCGGCACCATCCAGGCCGCCTATGCCGAGGCGAACCTGGCCTCGGGCAACACCATCGTCACCTTCTCCACCGCCGACCAGGCCATGGCCGACCTCGCCGCCGGCAATCTCGACACCATCCTGGCCGACGGCGCCTATCTCGAGCCGGTCATCGCCGCCTCCAACGGCGCCCTCGAATTCGTCGGCGAGGACGTGCTGATCGGGAACGGCGTCGGCGCCGGCCTGCGCAAGGAGGACACCGAGCTCAAGGCGACCGTCGACGACGCCCTGACCGCCCTCAAGGCCGACGGCACGGTGGACGAGCTGATCGCCAAGTGGTTCGACGGCCGCGGCCCCTACTTCGCCGAGTAAGCGACTCAACCAGGCGCACCCGCGGCCCGCCGCGGGTGCGCCCCTCGGCCGGCGCCCCGGAGCGCCCGCCCGGAACCGGCTGCTGATGATCGACGACATCGCCTTCTGGATCGGCTATCTGACCAACGGCAAGCATCTGAGCTGGTACGCCAGTTTCCAGTTCACCATCTTCGCCGCCGTGGTCGGGGGCAGCCTCGCGGTCGTGTTCGGCCTGGCCGGCGCCGCGCTCAAGAATTCCCGCTTCCTGCCGTTCCGGCTGATCGGCTCGGCCTATTCGGCCATCGTCCGCGGTGTGCCGGACGTGCTTTTCTTCCTGTTCTTCCCCCTGGCTTTCGAGCAGGCGGTGGAATGGTTCATCTCCACCCAGGTCTGCACCCCGGAAAGCATCGCCGCCCAGACCTCGCCCTGGCCGCCCTGCCGGGAGGCGAACTGGTTCCTCGGCACCCCGGAATATCTCATTCTTGCCAGCGTCTCGCTGGGTCTGGTCTATGGCGCCTTCGCCACCAACGTCATCCATGGAGCCATGCGCGCCGTGCCGCGCGGCCAGCTGGAAGCCGCCCGCGCCTATGGCTTCTCCGCCAGCCAGGTCCTCTGGCGCATCCATATCCGCCAGATGTGGGTCTATGCCCTGCCCGGCCTTTCCAATGTCTGGATGCTGCTCATCAAGGCCACCGCCCTGCTCTCCCTGCTGCAGATCGCCGATATCGTGCTCTGGGCGGATCGCCTGGGGGCGCCGAACTTCCTGCCCGCCGTCGGCCTGGTGCACGACGACTGGCGCTGGCGCTACTACCTCGTGCTCTTCGTCTTCTACATCCTCGTCACCTGGCTGTCCGAACGGGCCTTCGAGGCCATGATGCGCCGGGTCGGCCGCGGCATCCTGAGCGAGGCGCGCACCTGATGCAGGCCTTTCTCAACGATCTCGCCATCATGGCCCCGGCGGTATTGTTCAATCTCTATTTCGTCGCCGCCTCCATTCCCGTCGGTTTCGTGCTCGCCGTGTTCCTGGCCCTGGGCAAGAACGCCTCCAACCCCGTGATCAACCGCCTGTCGCGCGGCTATATCTATGCCTTCCGCGGCTCGCCGCTCTTCATCCAGTTCTTCATGTTCTATTCGCTGGCGCTGTCCTTCAACGTCGCGCTCTGGCGGCCGCTGGGCATCTCCTGGTTCGTGCTGCATCCGCTGTTCATGGGGCCGCTGGTGCTGATGCTCAACACGGCAGCCTATACGGCCGAGATCTTCTACGGCGCGTTGCGCGCCGTGCCGCGCGGCGAGATCGAGGCCGCCCGCGCCTATGGCATGAGCCGGGCCCAGCAGTTCCGCCACGTCATCTGGCCCAATCTCATCCGCCTGGCCTGGCCGGCCTATACCAACGAGGTCGTCTTCCTGTTCCATGCGACCGCCATCGTCTATTTCGCCCTGCCCGTCGTGGGCGCGCAGAAGGACCTGATGGTGACGGCCAAGGAATTGTTCGAGCGCGACTTCAATGCATTCCTGCATTTCTCCGTCGCCGCACTCTATTTCCTCGCCGTCTCGCTCGTGGTGTTCTTCCTGTTCGGCCTGGTCTATCAACGCCTGATGCGACACCTGCCGGCCCCGCCCCGCCTGCGCTTCGCACCCAAATGGATGCGGTGACCCGATGACGTTCCAGCAGCATGCCACCGAGCTGGCCGGCGACAGCCCCGGCCAGACCACCACCCTCTACTGGTATACCGCCGGCCCCGAGGATGCCGGCACCAAGGTGCATCTGCAGGCCGCCCTCCATGCAGACGAGCAGCCGGGCACCATGGTGCTGCACCATCTCCTGCCCATGCTGCGCCACGCCGACACGGTTGGGAAACTGAAGGCGCGGTTCGTCGTCTTCCCCTCGGTCAATCCGCTGGGCCTCGCCACCCGCGTGCTGCGTCGGCACATCGGGCGCTACGATCTCGATACCGGCGTGAACTTCAACCGCCGCTGGCCCGACCTCTATCCCCTCGTCGCCGATAGCATCGCCGCGAGGCTGACCGACGATGCGCCCGGCAATGTCGCGGCCGTCCGCGCCGCCGTGGCGCAATGGCTCGACAGCCAGCAGCCCGTCACCGCCGCCCAGCGGCTGCGCCAGATCATCCTCCGTTCCGCGCACGACGCCGACCTCGTGCTCGACCTGCATTGCGACGACGACAGCCTCAAGCACATCTTCACCTCGCCCGAGCTGATGCCCGGCCTTCAGGACCTGGCGGACAGGATGGAGGTTGCGGCCACGCTGACGGCCGAGGACAGCGGCGGCGGCTCCTTTGACGAGGTGTTGCCCAGCCTCTATCGCAAGGCGCAGCGCGCCCATCCCGATCGGTCGGTTCCCATGGCCATCGAAACCGCGACGCTGGAATATCGCGGCCAGGCCGACACCGACGACGCCCTCGGCCGCCGCGACGCCCAGGGCCTCTACGATTTCTTCGCCGGCCGCGGGCTGATCGCCGACGATCCCCCTCCGGCCGTTCCGGCGCCGGCGGCAACGCCGTTCGAGGCGACGGAGGTGCTGCGGGCGCCGGGCCCGGGCCTGCTCGCCTACCGCGTCGCCTTGGGCGAACGGGTCCGCAAGGGCGACGTGGTGGCCGATCTGATCGCGATGGACGGGCCCGAGGCCTTCCTGGCGCGCACGCCGCTGCGCTCGGGCACCGATGGCTTCATCCTCTCCCGCGCCAGCGCCAAATATGTTCAGGCCGGCAGCTCGGTGGCCAAGATCGTCGGCACCGAAATCCTGCCCAGCCGGGCCGGGGGCTATCTTCTCGAGGACTGATCAGGCGCTGAGCTGGCGTTCGGCTTCCGCCTTCACCTCGGCTGCCTTGGTCGGCACGTTGGCGAGCAGATAATGGGGCAGATCGACCCCATCGAGCGGCCGCGCGAAATAGAAGCCCTGCAATTGGTGGCACGCGATCTCGGACAGGAAGCGCGCCTGCTCCGCGGTCTCGACGCCTTCGGCGGTGATCTTGAGCTTGAGCGTCTTGCCCAGCGAGGCGATGGCGCGAAGGATGTCGCGCGCCACCTCGTCCCGGGTCGAAGCCTCGACGAAGGACCTGTCGATCTTGATCTTGTCGAACGGGAACTTGAGCAGATAGCTCAGGGACGAATAGCCCGTGCCGAAATCGTCCATGGCGATGGTGACGCCCAGGGCGCGGATGCCGGCCAGCTTCTCGACCACCTCGTCCGGCTCTTCCATCAGCAGGCCCTCGGTGATCTCGATTTCCAGCCGGTGCGGCGCCAGCCCCGACATGGCCAGCGCCCGCTTGACCACCATGCCGATATCGGACCGCCGGAAGTGCTTGGCGGAGAGATTGACGGCCACGGTCAGATGGTCCGGCCAGCTCGCGGCGGCGTTGCAGGCCTGCTCGATGGTCCAGTCGCCGATATCGACGATCAGGTTCGACTGCTCGGCTATGGGGATGAACTCGGCCGGCGGCACGATGCCTCTGATGGGGTGGTTCCAGCGGATCAACGCCTCGAACCCGGTCGGCTGGCCGTCCTCGGCGTCGACCAGCGGCTGGTAATAAAGAACCAGCTCGCCATTGGCGATCGCATCGCGCAGCTCGACCTCCAGCAGGCGCCGCTCCCGCGCCTCGGAATCCATCGCATTCTCGAAAAAGCGGAATACCGAGCGGCCTTCGGCCTTGGCGCGGTACAGCGCCAGATCGGCATTGCGCAGGATCTGGTCCGGACGGGTTCCGTTAATCGGAGCCATCGCGATGCCGATGCTGACGCCGATGGATATCGGCTCGTCATCGACGACGAAAGGCTGGCGGACCGCTTCGATCAGCCGCACGGCCAGCATCTGCGCGCTGTCCGCATCGCAATCGCATGGCAACAGGATGGCGAACTCGTCGCCGCCCAAACGGGCGGTGACGTCGGTCTCGCGCACCACCGAGCGGATGCGGTTGGACACCTGCACCAGGAGCTTGTCCCCGGCCATATGACCCTTGGTGTCGTTCACTGCCTTGAACTGGTCGAGGTCGAGGAACATGACGGTGAACGGCGTGCCGTAGCGCTCCAGCCGCGCGACGCACTGGCCGAGCTGCTCGGTGAACTTGGTGCGGTTGAGCAGCCCGGTCATCGCGTCGTGATGGGCCAGCAGGGTGATGCGCCGCTCGGCGATCTTGCGCTCCGTGATGTCCGACCCGGTGCCGAGATAGCCGAGATAGGTGCCGTTGTCGTCGAAGGCCGGCTTGCCGGTCAGGCTCCACCAGCATTCCCGTCCCGCCGCGACGACCTGGAGCTCCACGTCCTGAAAGGTCTGCCGCGTCGCCACGTCCCGCTCGATCTGGGCGACCACCGGATCGTTCGGCTGGGTGATGCAACCGAGGAAATAGACCAGGTCCGCCCCCATCAGGGCATCCTCGGTCACCCCGGTCGCCGTGGTGAAGCCCGCCGAGAGGCGGTTGATGCTGCCATCCGCATCGAACCCCCAGATCCAGTCCGAGGTGGTCTGCTCGAACTCGCGGAGCAGCAGGCCGATGATCTCGCCTTTCTCCTGCACCAGCGCTTCGCTGGCGCGGTAGGCGACGAAGCCGGCGGCATGGTTGAAGGTGATGGTCACCATGACGAAGGTGAAGCCGGTCAGCAACGCGCCCTGCACCCAGACATCGGCCGATTGCCCCACTCCGGCGAGGCTGCTCAGCGATCCGATGATGAGCGGTATGGTGAAGGCGGCCATGGCCTGGGGATAGTGGACCAGCGCCATCATCGACACGCAGAGCAGCCCGCCCGCGCCGATCAGCGATGCTCCCCGCAGCGTGGCGTTCTGATCGACGGGAAGCACGGTCAGCATCGCTCCCCACAGCACTCCGAGCAGCAGGGAATAGACGACGGTCCGCGTGGCGCTGGCCTCGACGGAACTCGGTCGCCGCCATCTCGCCAGCGCATGGTAGGTGGCCAGCACATAGACCAGGTTGGTGGTGGCGGCGAGCACCAGCAGCGGCAGGAAGCGCGGCGAGGGCCAGCTCAGCGTCAGAAAGACCGACGACACCACCAGAGACGCCGCCAGCAGTGCCGGCGCCATCCGGCTGACCGAGGCCAGTTGCTGGCGCAGCAGCTTCGCGCGCACGGGGGGCGACAGTTCCGCGGCCCCGATCGCGCGATCGACGAAGCTGTTGACCACGGCAATGGCGGCGGCGGGCGTGAGCATGCTGGGAGATTGACCGGCGGCACTTAATTTTGCGTATGCCCCGGGCCGGAAATTCGTCGCGCCTGTCGCAGCAATGAAGAAAATTAAGCGAGTACGTGAAGGCGGCAGGTTACCCAAAATAAACCCAAGCGCTTAAGCTCAATTTTAGCGGCGCCTCCATATCGTCTGGCAACAAGGCCGGAAAGGCCGCAAATGGAGTGCGTCAATGAACAACAAGTATGAAGCCGTGCCCGAGGCTGCATTGACGGGCAGCCTGCGGGATTTTCGCGCCCCGGAAGGTCCGGACCTGATCGTGCGCGTGCGCGCCTTCTACGACTGGCAGAATCTGCGCCGCGAGAACGGGCTGTGGCCCTATGCCCGCTCGACCGCCACCGCCCCCAAGGCGCGCTGCGAGGCCCGCACCGATACCGGCCAGGCCTTCTCCGGCATCAACTTCGCCAGCCAGGACTATCTGAGCCTGTCGTCTCACCCTGCCGTCAAGCAGGCCGCCATGGACGCCATCGCCGAATACGGCGTGCACAGCGCCGGCTCGGCCGCGCTGCTCGGCAATACCGCCAATTCCCTCAGGCTCGAACGGGCCCTGTCCGAGTTCATCGGCGGCCGCGAGATCGTGCTCTACCCCACCGGCTGGGCGGCGGGCTACGGCTCCGTCCAGGGCTTCGTGCGCCCGAACGACCATGTGGTCATGGATATCCTGGCCCATTCCTGCCTGCAGGAAGGCGCCAAGGCTGCGACGCAGAACATCCACTATCACGGCCACCTCAATCTCGACGCCCTCGCCCGCAAGCTCGAACGCATCCGCGCCGTCGACCGGCAGAACGGCATCATGGTGGTCACTGAGAGCCTGTTCTCCATGCATTCGGACACGCCGGACCTCGGGGCCATGCGCGCCCTGTGCGACGAGTTCAACGCCACCCTGCTGGTGGATTGCGCCCACGATCTCGGCTCCATCGGCGAGGACGGGCTGGGCCATCTGGGGTTGCAGAACATGCTGGAGGGCGCCGACATCATCATCGGCAGCTTCTCCAAGACCTTCGCCTCCAATGGCGGCTTCATCGCCGCGCGCGACCGTGCCACGGCCGAATACCTCAAATATTACAGCGCCACCCACACCTTCTCGAACGCCCTCTCGCCGGTGCAGGCCGCCACCATCCTCGCCGCGCTCGACATCGTGAGGTCGGAGGAGGGCCGGCAGCTCCGCCGCAAGCTCATGGACAACATCCTGTCCCTGCGCGCCGAGATGACCAGGGCCGGCCTCGAAACCCTGGGCGATCCCTCCCCCATCGTGCCGGTCCGCCTGGGCCTCGAAGGTGTCGGCCGCTTCGCCGCGCGGCACCTGTCCGCGCTCGGCGGCATCGCCAACCTGGTGGAATACCCCGCCGTGCCGCAGGGCGGCGCCCGCTTCCGCTTCCAGGTCATGGCCGCCCATAGCCAACAGGATATCGACCAGGTGGTGGAGATCCTGTCGCGGGCCATGCGCGATGCCGACCTCGAATACCGCCTGGGCCACGAACCCGATGCCGTCCGCACCCGTGCCGGACAGGCGAGCGCCGCCTAGGGGGAAGCCTGGGATGGCGGAGGCGCGCAGGCTGCTGGCCGTGGATGACGACGCCGCTTCGGCGGAACTGATCGTGCGCGTGGCGGAGCGCTGCGGCTACGAAGCCTTCGCCACCTCGGACCCGCGCGGCGTCATCAATCTCGTCGCCGCGCTGCGGCCCGACGTCATGTCGGTGGACATCTCCATGCCGCATGTCGATGCCGTCGAGCTGTTCCGCCTCCTGGCGGAACGGGGCTTCGCCGGCGAGATCATCATCGTCAGCGGCCAGGACCGGTCGACCCTCGAATTCACCCGCAACGCCGCCGAGCTGCTGGGCCTCAGCCGCCCGCATATCCACCAGAAGCCGCTGGATTTCGCCCGCATGCGCGAAACGCTCACCGGCGGCCGGCTGGCCAGGGCGGGCTAGAGGCGCAGCAGCCGCTCACCGAGACGACTGCGTCACTCTCCGCGCAACTTCAGTTGGTTCCCGTGGCTGCCAGCGGCATCTTGGGGCCAAGCACCGCCTCGATCTTGCCCAAGAGCCGCGGCAGGTCCACCGGCTTGGTGTCGAAGTCGATGCAGCCCGCGGCCAGGGCGTTGGTCCTGTCGCTCTCGAAGGCGCTGGCGGTCAGCGCGATGATCGGCAGCGCCGCCGTTTCGGGGTCGGCGCGGATGCGGCGCGTCGCCTCGCAGCCATCCATCTCCCCTAGCCCGATATCCATCAGGATCACGTCCGGCATCAGCGCCTTGGCGGCCGCGATGCCGCTGGGGCCGTCCTCGGCAAAGCGGATGGAAAAGCCCCGGCGCTCGAGCCGGCGCCCCAGCACGTCGCGGTTTATCGGATTGTCCTCGACGATCAGCACCAGTGCCATCGCGGTTCTCCGTTCCTATTGATTGACGGCGCGGGCCGACCGGCCCCGCACGGCCTTGAGCCCCGCCAGGGCCGCCTTCACCTTCGCGGCGTCGAGCGGCTTCATCACGATCCCGTCCGCCCCGGCGGCGAGGGCCTTGGCGCGCTCGGAAAGGATGGAGATCATGAAGACCGGGATTTCGGCGGTGTTCGGGTCGGCCTTGAGGGCCGCCAGAACGTCCCAGCCGTCGAAGCCGGGCATGAGGATGTCGAGGAAGATCGCGCTCGGCCGCACGGTCCGCGCGATCTGCAGCGCCGATTGCGGCGCGTCGGTGCACACCGGCAGGTAACCCTCCTTGGCGAACAGCCGTTCGGCCAGCTCGAGGAAGTTGCGATCGTCGTCCACCACCAGCAGCCTTTCGCGCCGGTCGTGCTTTTCGGTATGGCCGTTCATCCCGGCAAACCCGGCCTCTCGCTCCGCGAGATCCGCCTCGCCGTCGGCCAGGAGTTCGGCCTCGTCGTCCGGTAGCCTTGGGGCCTCTGCCGCGACTGCGACAGCAGGATCGGCGGCCATGGCAGCATCCGGCTTCTGCAAGGCGTCGGCAGGCAGGTGGATCGAGAAACGCGAGCCCTTGCCCAGCTCGCTCTCCACCTCGATGCGCCCGCCCATCAGCCGGCAGAGATTCTGGCTGAGAGACAGGCCCAGCCCCGTGCCGCCATAGACGGCCGCGATCTTCGAGCTGGCCTGGCTGAAATTGTTGAACAGCGCCTTCTGCTGCTCGGGCGAGATGCCGATCCCCGTATCGGCGACCGCGATCTCCACCCAATCCTGGCCATCGACGTGGCGGCGGCCGGCCGACAGCGTGATCTGGCCGTTCTGGGTGAACTTGGAGGCGTTGGACAGCAGGTTGAAGATCGCCTGGCGCAGCTTGGTCGCATCGGCCCGGACCTGGCCCAGTTCCCCCAGCCGCTCCACATGGAAGCTGTTGGTGTTCTTGGCCGCCAGCGGCCGCGCCGTCGATTCCACCTCGTCGATCAGCCGGTCGAGATCGACGCTCTCGACATGCAGGGCCATCTTGCCGGCCTCGATCTTGGAAATGTCGAGAATGTCGTTGACCATGGCGAGGAGATGCTTGCCGGCGGCGCTGATCTTCTGGAGATCGGCGATCTGCTCGCCGCGACCGTCCAGCTCGGCATCCTCCAGCAGAATCTCCGAATAGCCGAGCACGGCATTGAGCGGCGTGCGCAGCTCGTGGCTCATCTTGGCGAGGAATTCCGACTTGGCGCCGTTGGCGCGCTCGGCCTCCTCCTTGGCGATGGTCAGCGCCCGCAGCGTGTCCTGATGCCGCTCGATCTCCCGGATCAGCTCCGACTGGCTGTCCACCACGCTGGAATAGTAGGCGGCCATCATGAACACGTAGATATTGGCGCCCAGCGCCGACAAGACTCCGGCCACCACCATGTTCTCGACCGGGATATGGGTGGGAAAGGCGCCCCCGAGATAGAAGGCGTAAAGGGCCGCGATGCCGCCCGAGATCAGCGACAACACGAAGACGCGCGCCGTCCAGGTCGAGCCCAGATACATAAAGGCCAAGAGCGGCACGAGCACCAGCCAGACCAGGAAGGGCGAGCTGGTGCCGCCATAATTGTACGTGCCCCACAGGATGCAGAAGACGAGGTTGACCACCGAGGCCATGGCCAGGGGCACATAGGCGCGGGGAAACAGCTTCACTAGTGCCAGGAACGGCCAGAAGCCGTAGATGGAAGCCGCCAGGATCGCCACATGCGGCATGGGATGCGGATCGGCGAACCACAGGAACAGCGGGATCGGCGTGGCGATGATCGGCCCGAACAGATGCGAGATGATGAACATCTGCACGCGCTTGCGGGCGTGCAGGTCGTCGCGCATGTGCTCGGGCGTGAACCACGCCACGATCCGCTGGAAGGCCGCCAATGCTTCCATATGTGCCGCCTCTGTGCTCCGGAAACCGGCTGCAATAGTGGCGGCGACATTTTGAGAAGTCGTAAACTATTCCGTGCGAAGCCCGAATTCGGCGTGCTCCAGCGCGGACATCACCCCGCGCAGTTCCGCCAGACCCTTCATGCGGCCGATGGTGGGATAGCCCGGCTGCGAGCGGCGCCCCAGATCGTCCAGTATGTCCTGCCCATGATCCGGGCGCATCGGAATCTGCCAGTCCTGGCGACCCTCCCGCTTGCGCCGCCGCTCCTCGCGGACGATGGCGGCGATCAGCGCCACCATGTCGGTGTCGCCGCCCAGATGCTCCGCCTCGAAGAAGGAGCCGACCACATCGTCGGTATCGCGCTTGACGTTGCGCAGATGCAGGAAATGCACCTTGGGACCGAAGCGCTCCATCATGCCGGGCAGGTCGTTGTCCGGACGGGCCCCCAGCGATCCCGANCACAACGTCATGCCGTTCGCCGGGCTGTCCACCGCCNCGAGCATATAGGCGTAGTCCTGCTCGGTCGACATGATGCGGGGCANGCCGAGCAGGGCGAACGGCGGATCGTCGGGATGGCAACACAGGCGCAGGCCCAGCTCTTCGGCGGTGGGCACCACCTGCTCGAGGAAATCGACGAAATGGGCGCGCAACTGCTCGCGGCTGATGTTCCCGTACTGGTCGAGATGGGTCTGGACGTCTTCCAGCGTCATCGATTCCGTCGATCCAGGCAGGCCCATGGTGACATTGCGCGCCAGTTGCCTCTTGTCGCCCTCGCTCATCTCGGCGGCACGCCGCGCCGCTTCGTCGGCAATGGCGTTGGTATAGTCCGCCGGCGCGCCGGGGCGCTTGAGGATATGGATGTCGAAGGCGGCGAAGTCGTTGATGTCGAACCGCATGCAGGAGGCGCCATTGGCCACGGTCCAGCGCAAATCGGTCCGCGTCCAGTCGAGCACCGGCATGAAGTTGTAGCAGATGACCTCGATGCCGCTCTCGGCCAGATGGCGCATCGAGATCTTGTAGTTCTCGATATGGCTGCGCCAGTCGCCCTTCTGCTTCTTGATGTCCTCGCTGACCGGCAGGCTTTCCACCACGTCCCAGGTGAGCCCGGAAGGCGTGCCGTCCTTGCGCGTGCCGATCTCGCGGTGGCGTCTGGCGATCTCCTCCGGCGTCCAGACGACACCATTGGGCACGTGATGCAGAGCACTGACGACACCCACCGCGCCTGCCTGGGTGATGTCGTCTATGCTGGTCAGGTCCTTGGGGCCGAACCATCGCCAGGTCTGTCGCAACTTGAAACTCCGTTTCGAAAAGGATTTTGGTTGGTGTCTCGGCCGTTCAGTCGTTCGCCAGGGCCAGCAGGGTGTCCACGTGGCAGGGCGTCCCTTCGCGGCACCAGCAGGCCAGGTTCTTGCCCGCCAGGGCCTTGCGGATTTCATCTCGCGACGGGCGCGGGCGATCCGCCTCGATCTCCCCGCGCATCCAACGCCCGTGCCGGGCGACGGCCTCGACCTGCGCTGCCGCCTTGTTAACCCCGGTCTCGGCCATCACCGCCGCGATGGTGAAGGGATTCCCCCACGGTCCCGGCCGCACCACCGACTGGGCCGGCAGCCCGTTGATGGCGCGCGACACCGCCTGCAGGTCGAACCCGGCCTTTCGCGACAGCACGATGCGTACGGGTTTCATTTGCGCATCTCCCGGTCGTAGACGAATTTCGGCATTTCCCATTTGAACACCAGCGCCATGACGCGCAGCGAAAAGCCGATGGCGATGGAGACCAGTACCATCAAATCCACGGGCATGCCGGCCGAAAGCCCCAGGTAATAGATCACGCCGGTGACGATGGAGACGGTGGCATAGAGCTCGCCCTGGAACACCAGGGGAATGTCGTTGCACAGCACGTCGCGCAGGATGCCGCCGACGATCCCCGTCACCATGCCCGCCACGATGACGATGATCGGATGCACCCCGCTTTCGATGCCGATATTGCAGCCGATGATGGTGAAGACCACCAGCCCCAGCGCGTCGAGCAGCAGGAAGGGCCATTTGAGCCGCTCCACCACCCGCGCCAGCGCTATGGTCAGCAGCGCCGCGCCGCACACCAGCAGCAGCACATAGGGATTCTCCACCCAGACCAGCGGATAGTGATCGAGCAGGATGTCCCGCGCCGTGCCGCCGCCCAGCGCCGTCACGCAGGCGATGAGGCATACCCCGAACCAGTCCATGTTGCGCCGTCCCGCCGCGAGCGCCGCAGTCATCGCCTCGGCGGTGATGGCGATGTAGAAGGCGATGAGCAGCATGGCGCGATCCCTCGGCACTGTCGAAACCGGGTTGTTCCGGTGACGTTATGGCACCAGCATGTGCCCATCGCCGCCGAGACAAGCAAGCCCCATGCGCCAGCCCCGCTCCGTCCGCGCCCTCGAGGATTTCGGCCGTGTCCGGCTTTCCGAGAGCTTCTTTATGCGCGATTTCCTCTATTCGGAGATCGCCGTCATCAACCGCTTCCGGAACCTGCCCGACGATCCCGACCTGGCCATAGCGGCCGGAAAGCGCCTCTGCGAAGACCTGCTCGAGCCGCTCCAGGCGCGCTTCGGACGCCTCTCGATCCGCTCGGCCTATCGCTCGCCCGAGGTCAACGGCTTCGGCAATGCCAACAAGCTCAATTGCGGCAGCAACGAGAACAACTTCGCCGGCCACATCTGGGACCGGCGCGACGCGGAAGGGCGCATGGGCGCCACGGCCTGCGTGATCGTCAGCCGCTTCATCCCCTATTATGAGCGCACCGGCGACTGGGAGGCCATGGCCTGGTGGGTACACGATCACTTGCCCTACTCCGACATGGAGTTCTTTCCAAAGTTCGCCGCCTTCAACCTGCAATGGCGAGAGGAGCCCATTCGCGGCATCTACAGCTTCATCCCGCCTCGCCGGGGCCGCCTCACCGAACCGGGCAGACCCAACTGGGCCGGCCGCCATGACGAAGCCTATGCGGCCATGCTCGCCGAGATCGGCTAGGGTACGGTCAGGCAAAGTTGCACGCTTTTCCGGCTCGATCGCACGACAAATCAAGAAGCTAGAGGAAATCCGCCCGGCGGGGCGTGAAGACATCCACCAGCCGGCCCTTTTCCAGCGCCACGACGCCATGCACCAGCCCCGATGGCACGATGAAGCTGCCGCCCTGCTCCACGATCTCGGTCACCCCGTCTATGGTCACCTCGAAGCGTCCCTCGGCCACATAGCTCACCTGGACGTGCGGATGGCTGTGCGGCGCGCCGACCGCGCCCTTCTCGAAGCCGAACTCCACCTGCATCAGCTCGGGCGTATGGATCAGCACGCGGCGCGTATTGCCGGGCGCCAGCTCGGTCCATTCGGTTTCGCCGGGCCGGGCGAAGAATCTTTGTTCCGTCATCGTCTCACCTCGCGAGCCAGCCGCCATCCACGGGGATGACGGCGCCGTGCATGTAGCTGGAAGCGGGCGCCAACAGGAACACCACGGCATCGCCGATATCGGCCGGCCGACCCCAGCGCCCGGCGGGAATGCGTCCGAGGATGGCTGCCGACCGGTCGGGGTCGCTGCGCAGCGCCTCGGTGTTGTTGGTCTCGATATAGCCGGGCGCCACCGCGTTCACATTGACGCCGTGCGCCGCCCATTCATTGGCCAACAGCCGCGTGATGCCCAGAACGCCGCTCTTGGAGGCGGTGTAGCTGGCCACCCGGATACCTCCCTGGAAGCTCAGCATGGAGGCGATGTTGACGATGCGCGCCGCCCGCCCCGCCGCCAGGGCCTTGCGCCCCATGGACTGGCAGAGGAAGAACATCGTCTTCAGATTGATCTCCATCACCGCGTCCCAGTCGTCCTCGGTGAAATCCACCGCATCGACCCTGCGGATGATCCCGGCATTGTTGACCAGGCCGTCAATGGGCCCGTGCTCGTCCCAGGCCGCATCATACATGGCCTGCGCGGCGATGGCCGAGCCGAGATCGGCGCTGACGGGAATGAATCCGGCGCCGAGTTCGGNCATCCGCTCCGCCGTGTCGTCCATGGACGAGCGCCCGACGCCGATCACCCTGCCGCCGGCCCGCCCGATGGACAGGGCGATGCCCTGCCCGATGCCGGTATTGGCGCCGGTGACCAGGATGGTCCTGCCGGCAAGGCTGAAGGCGCCGAGATCCATCAGCGCAGCTCCTCCATGGCCACCTTGTCGACATCGGCATAGTCGACATTGTCGCCGGCCATGGCCCAGATGAAGGTGTAGGCGCCGGTGCCGGCCCCGCAATGGATCGACCATGGCGGCGACAGGACGACTTGCTCGTTGCGCACGATCAGATGGCGGCTCTCGTCCGGCTCGCCCATCAGATGCACCACGAAGGCATCGGGCTTGAGTTCGAAATACAGATAGGCCTCCATGCGGCGGTCGTGCACATGCGCCGGCATGGTGTTCCATACCGAGCCGGGGGCGAACCGCGTCAGCCCCACCACGAGCTGGCAGGTCCGCACGCTGTCGGCATTCACATACTGGAAGATGGAACGCTCGTTCGCCGTCTCCTTGCTGCCCAGGTCCAGCCGCTTGGCATCGGCCTGCCGCAGCAGCGTCGCGGGATGGCTGGCATGGGCCGGCGCGCTCAGCAGGTAGTACCTGGCCCCTTCCCCCGCGAACTGCACGTCCCCGGCCCCCATGCCGACATAGAGCATGTCGCCGGGGCCGACCGCATGATCGGTGCCGTCCACGCCGATGGTGCCGGCCGCCCCGATATTGACGGCGATGAGCTCGCGCCGGTCGAGGAAACCGGCGGTTCCCGTCGGTTTGATGGTTTCGAGCGCCAGCGGCGTGCCCTGCGGTACCGCGCCGCCCACGACCATGCGGTCGTAATGCGTATAGGTCCAGCGTATCCGGCCCGCGGCGAACAGGTCGTCGACCAGGAAATTTTCCCTGAGCTCGTCCGTGCCCATGCCCGCCGCGCTGATCGGATCGATGGCGAAGCGGATGTCGAATTCGGTGGTCATCATGCGGTCCTGGTTGTTCTTGCCTGTTCGGCCAGCCGGTTGCGGTAGCGCTCCTGGCTGCGCGAGAGATGGTCGCGCATGGCTTCCCGGGCGCCGTCGGCGTCCCGGGCCGAAATGGCGTTGAGGATGCGCAGGTGCTCCTCGTGCAAGCCCGCCTGGTATTCGTAGGTCAGCACGCTTTCCGTACCCCAGGGGGAGGCGACGTCGCAGGGGATGGTCCGGCTGCCCAGCGCGTCCAGCACCTCGATATAGAAGGGATTGTTGGTCGCCGCCGCGATGGCGCGATGGAAGGCGAAATCCGTCTTGCCGGTGGGAATGCCGAGCGCCAGGAGCCGCCCGAATTCGTGCCAGGCCTCCTGGATGGCGGCCTCCTGGCTGGCGCTGCGGCGCTGGGCGGCAAGACCGGCCGACTCGATCTCGATCCCCATGCGCACCTCGAGCACGTTGAGGGCCACCGAGATCTTGTTCGACCGCTCCCCGCCGATGCTGCTGAACGCCGCCGCGGCATGCGCCATGACGAACACCCCCGCCCCCTGGCGCGGCTGCACCATGCCGTCGGCGGCCAGCGCCGCGATGGCCTCGCGCACCACCGTGCGGCTGACGCCGAAATGGGCGGTCAGCTGGCTCTCGGTGGGCAGCTTCTCGCCCGGCCCGAACTCGCCGGCGCCGATGCGCTTGCGCAGGGCCTCGACCACCATTTCGGCGAGTTTCGGCTTGCGGGCCGGCGGCGGCGTGGCTTCGATCAGGGACATGGCATCACCGGAACAGGCTGGGCAGCCACAGGGACAGCGCCGGGATATAGGTGACCAGCCCCAGCACGATGAGCCCCGCCAGATAGAAGGGCCAGACGCTTTTCATCGCCGTCCAGATGGAGATCTTGCCCACGGCGGCCGCCACGAACTGCACCGGACCGAGGGGCGGCGTGTTGAGGCCGATGCCGAGATTGAGGATCATGATCACGCCGAAATGCACCGGATCGACGCCGAACGCGCTCACCATCGGCAGGAAGATGGGCGTGGTGATGATGATCAGCGGCCCCATGTCCATGAAGGTGCCCAGCAGCAGCAGCATGACGTTGATCAGCAGCAGCACCATCAGCGGATCGGTGGTCAGGTGGGAGATGGCGTCGGTCAGGATCGGCGCCACCTTCAGATAGGCCATGAGCCAGCCGAACGAGGCCGCGGCTCCTATGATGAACAGCACCATGGCGGTGGTGCGCACCGCCCCCAGCACCGAATGGACGAACTCGCCCCAGCTCAGCGACCGGTAGACGAGCAGCGTCACCAGCAGCGCGTAGATCACCGCGATGCACGAGCTTTCGGTGGCCGTGAACACGCCTGAGCGCACGCCGCCGAAGATGATGACGATCAGCATCAGCCCCGGAATTGACACCAGGAAATACCGGAACGCCTTGCCGAATCCGGGAAACGGCTCGGTGGGATAGCCGCGCTGCACGGCCACGAGATAGGCGGTGATGCCCAGGGCCACCGCGAGCAGCAGGCCGGGGATGATGCCGGCGGTGAACAGGTCGGCGATCGAGATGCGTCCCCCGCCGGAGAGCGAATAGATGATCATGTTGTGGCTGGGCGGCAGCAGCAGCGCGATCAGCGCCGCCATCGAGGTGACGTTCACCGCATAGTCGGCGCCGTAGCCGCGCGCCTTCATCTGCGGGATCATGATGCCGCCCACGGCGGCGGCCTCGGCCACGGCCGAGCCCGAAATGCCGCCGAACAGCGTCGAGGCGGCCACGTTGACCTGCCCCAGCCCGCCCCGGACATGCCCGATGAGCGCCCCGGCGAAGGAGATGATCCGCGCCGCTATGCCGCCGCGCATCATGAGGTCGCCGGCGAAGATGAAGAAGGGAATGGCCAAAAGGGTGAAGGCCGAGACGCCGGAATTGAGCTGCTGGAACACCACTATGGGCGGGCGGCCGAGATAGACGATCGTCGCGAAGCTGGCGATGCCGAGGCAATAGGCGATCGGCGTTCCCACCACCATGAGCAGCGTGAAGACGCCGAAGAGAATCCAGTATTCCATGAGCTCAGGCCTCGGTCACGAGTTCGGCGGGGGGTTCGTCGACCGGCTCGCCGGCAAAGCGCAGCAGCAGGCGCTCGAGCGAGAACAGGCACATGAGGAAGCCCGAAACCACGATGGGCAGGTAGGTGAAGGTCTGCGGCAGGCCGAGAACCGGAATGCGGGTGCTCCAGTAGCGTATGGCCAGCTCGCCCCCGTAGAACACCATGCCGAAGGCGAAGGCGAAGATGGCGACGTCGCTGATGGCGCGCAGCCACGGCTTGGCGCCCCTGGGCAGCACGTAGAGCAGCACGTCGAATCCCATGTGGAAATTCTCGCGCACTCCCACCGCGGCGCCGAGGAAGATGAACCAGCTCATGATCATGATCGCGCCGCCTTCCGTCCAGGACGGGGAGGCGTTGACGACGAAGCGCATATAGACCTGGTAAGCGACGATGACGGTCATGGCCACGAGGCCGAAGCCGGCCACCCACAGCGCCCCCGTCGAGATCGCCCGCAGCACGCGGCTGACGGGCACGAGCCAGTTTCTCACGGAAAGTCCTCCGAACCGGAACCGGGCCGGCGCAAGGCCGGCCCGACGGGGTTGATCAGCCCTCGGTGGCCTGGATGCGGGCCACCAGATCCTGCAGCTTCGGGTCGGTGACGTACTTGTCGTAGACCGGCTGCATGGCCTCGATGAACGGCGCCTTGTCGACCTCGTTGATCTCGGCGCCCAGCGCTTCCACCGCCGCCTTGGACTCGATCTCCTTGGCCGCCCACAGCTCGCGCTGATGTGCCACCGAATCCTTGGCCGCCTGGCGGAAGATGGCCTGGTCTTCAGGGGTCAGCCCGTCCCAGACGATCTTGGAGATGACCAGCACTTCCGGCACCATCAGATGCTCGTCGAGCGAATAATATTTGGCGACTTCGGCATGGCCGGCAGTGTCGAAGCTGGGATAGTTGTTTTCCGCGCCGTCGATCACGCCCGTCTGGATGCCGGAATAGACTTCGCCGTAGGGCATCGGGGTGGCGTTGCCGCCCAGCGCCGCCACCATGTCCACGAAGACGTCGGACTGCATCACCCGCAGCTTCATGCCTTCCATGTCGTCCGGCGAGGTGATCGGCCGCTGGCTATTGTAGAAGGAGCGGGCGCCTGCGTCGTAGAAGGCCAGGGCCACGACATCCACCGCCTCGAAGGCGGCCAGGATTTCCTCCCCGATCGGACCGTCGAGCACGTTATGGAAATGCTCGGTGGACCGGAAGATGTAGGGAAGCTGGGTGACCGTGGCTTCCGGCACCTGGGTGCCGAAGGCGCCCACGGAGATGCGGTTTAGGTCGATCACCCCGAACTGGGTCTGCTCGATCGTGTCGGCTTCCTGGCCGAGCTGGGCCGAATGGAACACCTCCACCGAATAGCGGCCATCGGTGCGTTCTTCGAGCAACTGGCCGAAATACTTCACCGCCTCGACGGTCGGGTAGCCGTCCGGATGGGTGTCGGACGAGCGCAGCACCGTCTGGGCGCTGGCGGCCGACACCATGAAGGTGGCGGCAATGACGGCACCGGCCGCCATTTTAGGCAGATGAAACATGGTTGTCCTCCCAAGGTCTGTGGCGGCCGACCGGTCTCCCCGACCCGCGTCCGCTCGGCGCCGATGGCCGGCGCCGTTGGTCCGACAGCGGCGGAAACGCCGGCGCCGATCCATGACACAAACTGGTATGGAAGACTCCATTGCAAGTCAACATACAAAAAGCATCATGTTGTATGATGAATTTTCAGGGAATCCCGGCAAAGAAAAAGCCCCGGTTTCCCGGGGCTTTCGCAAGTTCCGTCGCTAATCGGTCAGATGTGGATGGCGCCGTCGCCCAGCGACAGCGCCGCCTCGCGGATCGCCTCGGACAGGGTGGGATGCGCATGGGTGGTGCGGGCCAGGTCCTCCGCCGCGCCTGAAAATTCCATCAACGTCACCAGCTCGTGGATCATCTCGCCGGCATTCTTGCCGATGATATGTGCGCCGAGAACCCGGTCGGTCTCGACATCGGCGAGGATCTTGACGAAGCCCTGCGTTGCCAGCATCGCCTTGGCGCGGCCATTGGCGGTGAAGGGGAACTTGCCGATCTTGTAGTTGACGCCCTCGGCCTTGAGCTCGTCCTCGGTCTTGCCGACGGAGGCCACCTCGGGGTTGGTGTAGACCACGGCGGGAATGGCGCCGTAATTCACATGGCCCGCCTGGCCGGCGAGGATTTCGGCCACGGCGATGCCCTCGTCCTCCGCCTTGTGCGCCAGCATCGGGCCGGCGATGACGTCGCCGATGGCATAGATGCCCTCGACCGAGGTCTTGTAGTGCCCGTCGACGCGCACCCGGCCGCGTTCGTCCAGCGCCACGCCCACCAGGTCGAGCCCGAGCCCCTCGGTGAAGGGCTTGCGGCCGATGGCCACCAGCACGACATCGGCATCCAGCAACTCGACCTCGCCGCCCTTGGCCGGCTCGACGCGCACCTTGAGTGCGCCGTCGTCCTGCCTGTCGATGCCGCTAACCTTGCTCGACAGCTTGAATTCCATGCCCTGCTTCTGCAGCATGCGCTGGAACTGGCGGGCAACCTCGCTGTCCATGCCCGGCAGGATGCGGTCGAGGAATTCCACCACCGTCACCTGCGCGCCCAGGCGCTGCCAGACCGAACCCAGCTCGAGCCCGATCACGCCGGCGCCGACCACCAGCAGCTTGCCGGGGACCTTTTCCAGGTTGAGGGCGCCGGTCGAGGTGACCACGGTCTTCTCGTCGATCTCGATGCCGGGCAGATCGGTGGACACCGAGCCGGAGGCGATGACGATGGACTTGCTGGCGATCTCGGTCTGCGAGCCGCTCTGGGGCGTCACCAGCACCTTGCCGGGCGCGGGAATGGAGCCGATGCCGCGATAGACCGTGATCTTGTTCTTCTTGAACAGGTAGTCCACCCCGCCGACATTGGAGGCCACGGTCTCGGCCTTGTGGTTCAGCATCTGCGGCAGGTTGAGCTGCGGCGCGGGAATGTCGATGCCCAGCGCCTTGAAGCCGTGCGCGGCCTCCTCGAACAATTCGGACGCGTGCAGCAGCGCCTTGGACGGGATGCAGCCGATATTGAGGCAGGTGCCGCCAAGCGTTGGCCACTTCTCGACCACGGCCACCTTCATGCCCAGCTGTGCGGCGCGGATGGCGCAGACATAGCCGCCCGGGCCCGAGCCGATGATGGTGAGGTCGAATTGATCTGCCATGTTTCTCTAAGCCTCGAAGCTGATTAGCGCTGCTGGGCCAGCGCGACACGAACGGCTAGCGCCAGGAATGTAATGCCGGTGACCCGATTAAACCAACGGCCGAAGCGGAAAAAGCCCTGCCGCACTGAAGGGGTCGTAAAGAAAACCGACACCAGTGCGAACCAGGCAAAAAGCATGATGCTCATGCTGCCCACATAGACGACCTTCACCGGTCCCGCCGTATGCGCCGAAACCAGGGTGGTGAACAGCGCCAGGAAGAACAGCACCGCCTTGGGATTGAGCAGATTGGTGAGAAATCCCAGGGCGAAGGCGGCCATGTCCCCTCGCCGGGCCTGGTCGGCGGCACCGATGGCCGGCGGCTGCGGCGGCGGGCTGCGCAGCGCCGAGACGGCGAGCCAGACGAGATAGGCCGCCCCGGCCCATTTGAGGATGTTGAACAGCAGGAGCGACTGGCCGACGATCACCCCGACGCCGAGCAGCGTATAGGTGCCGTGCACCAGGATGGAGGTCGCGACCCCGGCCGAGGTGAGCAGCGCCGCGCGCCGGCCATGCACCACCGCCTGGCGCAGCACCATGGCGAAATCGGCGCCGGGGATGACCGCATTGATGCCGAAGGCCAGCATCAGGCCTGCAAATTCCAGCCAGGGGAAATCCATGATCCGCACCGCCGTTCTCGCGCGCGCAAACGGTTACACCACCTGCCGGACGGGAGCAATGTGATCGGCGGCACAGACCCCTGCCCGATGGGCATGGCTAGAACGCGACGCCGGCGAACAGCAGGATGAGCCCGATGGCCGAGACGGTCCAGATGGCCGACCGCAGCATCGGGATGTCGATGAAATAGGCCGGCAGATAGGCCCAGCGGGCCCAGAACCAGATCTGCGCGCCCCACTGGGTGAAGGCATCGGAGCGGCCGGACAGCTCGGTGGCCACGGCGAGGGCGACGAAGCCCGCATAGGTCTCGAGGAAATTGCGCAGCGCGCTGTTGCCGCGCACGGTCCACTTGTTGGGCGGACGCTCGTCGTCGCGCTGCGAACCGGCATGGCGGACGCCATAGTCGAGACGATAAAGCGTAGACTGCACAAGCACATAGGCGCCCAGCAGCGCCGCGCTCCAGATCAACAGGGTCAGCTCGATGCTCATGCAGTCCTCCTCGGCCGGCATCGCGAGGATGACAGGCGGGAGGAAAAGATCAAGCTGAGATAAGGGCTTATCAGGAAGCCGAGATGTCCTGGGCGCGCTTGAGGGGCCCGGGAAGCTGCTCGTCGATGTCGAGCGCGCCGCTTTCCACCCGTTCGAGGAAGGCGCGGCAGAAGCTCTGCTTGTTCTCGGCCTGATTGTAGGCGGACATGATCTGGCTGCCGCCATAGGTTTCGGCGGCCTCCTTCTGCCCCTCGGCCCCGCCGCCCAGCCGGGCGATGACCCGATCGGCGAGGTCCAGGTAGCTGATGTTCCGCAGATACCAGTTCTCGGCCGCCGTCTTGTAGGCGGTGTCGAGCCCGGTGGTCTCGTAGCAATGGGTGGTCATCACCCGCACGATGGCCGCCGATCCGTGAAAGGCCATCAGCTCGCCGATGAGCTGGATGTCGGCTTCATCCTGCCCGGCGGCAGGCAGGCAGAACCCCATCGCGGTCAGCAGCAGCACCAGAAAACGTCGCAAGTCGAACTCTCCGCAGGGTCGCGTTAACAGGCGCACCGAAATGCGATGTTTAGGGGCCGTTCGCGTTAACAGAATGTTAGCGTCGAGCACCGCCGTTCACACGAATTCGTGCACGAAAAAGGCCCGCCGAAGCGGGCCTTTTCAAACCGCAGGAATGCGGCGATTAAAGGTCGAGCACCAGGCGTTCCGGCGCTTCCAGGCTCTCCTTGACGCGCACGAGGAAGGTCACCGCCTCCTTGCCGTCCACGATCCTGTGATCGTAGGAAAGCGCCAGATACATCATCGGACGCACCACGATCTGCCCCCCGACCACCACGGGCCGCTCCTGGATCTTGTGCATGCCCAGAATGCCGGACTGCGGGGCATTGAGGATGGGCGTACTCATCAGCGAGCCGTAGACGCCACCATTGGAGATGGTGAAGGTGCCGCCCTGCATGTCGGCCATGGAGAGCTGGCCGTCGCGCGCCTTCTTGCCCAGATTGCCGATCTCCTTCTCGATCTCGGCGATGGAGAGCTGGTCGGCATTGCGCACCACCGGCACCACAAGGCCCTTGTCGGTGCCCACGGCCACTCCGATATGGGCGTAGTTCTTGTAGATGATGTCGTCGCCGTCGATCTCGGCATTGACCGCGGGGATCTCCTTGAGGGCGTGGACCACCGCCTTGGTGAAGAAACCCATGAAGCCCAGCTTGACGCCGTGCTTCTTCTCGAACAGCTCCTTGTAGGNATTGCGCAGGTCCATCACCGGCTTCATGTCCACCTCGTTGAAGGTGGTNAGCATGGCGGCGGTGTTCTGTGCGTCCTTGAGGCGGCGGGCGATGGTCTGGCGCAGGCGGGTCATCTTGACCCGCTCCTCGCGGCCGGCATCGTCAGCAGCAACGGGGGCGCGAGCCGGGGCCGACGGAGCCTTGACCTCGGGGGCCTTGGCGGCCGGGGCCGAAGCCGCTGCCGGCTGGTAGACCTTCGGCGCTGCGTCCTGGGGAGCGGCGGCGGCCTGGCCGGCAGGAGCGGCGGCGATGCCCTTGAGGGAGGCGAGCACGTCTTCCTTCAGCACCTGGCCCTGCTTGCCCGAGCCGGGAATGCTGCCGGCATCGAGACCCTTCTCGTTGATGAGCTTCTGGGCGGCAGGGGCAGGGGCGCGGTCGGTGGCGGTGACCGGCTGCGGCGCTGGGTTGGCCTGGACCGGCTCGGGGCCGGCGGCATTGTTGGCCGGGGCCTGGGCCTTGGTTTCGCCGGCAGGAGCGGCAGCGGCACCGGAACCGCCGATGGCGCCGAGCAGGGCGCCCACGTCAACGGTGGTGCCGGCTTCGGCGGCAATGGCTTCCAGCACACCGGCGGCCGGTGCGGGCACCTCGATGGTCACCTTGTCGGTTTCCAGTTCCACGATCGGCTCGTCGGCGGCGACGGTGTCGCCCACCTTCTTGAACCACTGGCCGATGGTGGCTTCGGTGACGCTTTCGCCCAGCGTCGGCACCCGGATTTCAGTCGACATTGGCTTGTCCCTTATTGTGCGAAGGCTTCGTCGAGGAAGGCCTGGAGTTCGGCCAGGTGCGTGCGCATCAGGCCCGTAGCGGTGGAGGCGGAGGCCTTGCGGCCGGCATAGCTGACGCGCTGGCCGGAGCGGCCCAACTGGTCCATCACCCATTCAACATAGGGCTGGATGAAGGTCCACGCACCCATGTTCTTGGGCTCTTCCTGGCACCAGACGATGTCCGCATTGGGGAAGCGGTTCAGTTCGTCCAGCAGCGCCTTGGCCGGGAACGGATAGAGCTGCTCGATGCGAAGCAGGTAGACGTCGTCGATGCCGCGCTTCTCGCGATCTTCGAGGAGGTCGTAGTACACCTTGCCNGTGCACAGCACGACGCGACGGATCTTGTCGTCCGANGCCAGCTTGATGGTGGTCTTGGGTGCACCNGGAGCCTCGGCATCGTCCCANAGCAGGCGGTGGAAGCACGAATCCGGGCCCAGCTCGACGAGGCCGGAGACGGCCCGCTTGTGGCGGAGCAGCGACTTCGGCGTCATCAGGATCAGCGGCTTGCGGAAGTCGCGATGCACCTGCCGGCGCAGGATGTGGAAGTAGTTCGCCGGGGTGGTGCAGTTGGCAACCTGCATGTTGTCTTCGGCACAGAGCTGCAGATAGCGCTCGAGGCGCGCGGAGGAGTGCTCCGGCCCCTGGCCCTCATATCCATGCGGCAACAGCATCACGAGGCCCGACATGCGGAACCACTTGCGCTCGCCCGAGGAGATGAACTGGTCCACCACCACCTGGGCGCCNTTGGCGAAGTCGCCGAACTGGGCTTCCCACAGGGTGAGCGCCTTCGGTTCGGCCAGCGAGTAGCCGTANTCGAAGCCGAGAACGGCCTCTTCGGAGAGCATCGAGTTGATGACCTCGTAGCGGCTCTGGTCGGGCGACAGGTTGTTGAGCGGGGTGTAGGTCTTGCCGTCCACCTGCTGGTCGTTCAGCACCGAGTGGCGCTGCGAGAAGGTGCCGCGTTCGACGTCCTGGCCGGACAGGCGAACCGGGTGCCCCTCGGTCACCAGCGTGCCGAAGGCCAGTGCCTCGGCGGTGGCCCAGTCGATACCTTCGCCGGACTCGATGGCATTGAGACGGTTGTCCATGAAGCGCTTGACCGTCCGGTGGACGTTGAAGCCCTCGGGAACGCGGGTCAGCGCAGTGCCGATCTTGACGAGGTCTTCCATCGGCACGCCGGTCTGGCCGCGGCGCGGGCCTTCCTGCTCGGCGGGACGGAGCGACTTCCAGGCGCCATCGAGCCAGTCGGCCTTGTTCGGCCGATAGTCCTGACCGGCCTCGAACTCGCCTTCGAGCTTGGCGCGCCAGTCGGCCTTGAGCCGGTCAATTTCCTCGGCAGTGACGAGGCCTTCGCCGATCAGCTTCTCGCTGTAGAGCTCGAGCGTCGACTTGTGGCCGCGGATCCGGGAGTACATCAGCGGCTGGGTGAAGCTCGGCTCGTCGCCTTCGTTGTGACCGAAGCGGCGGTAGCAGAACATGTCGATGACGACGGGCTTGCCGAAGCGCTGGCGGTATTCCACCGCTACCTTGGCGGCGAACACGACGGCCTCCGGATCGTCGCCGTTCACGTGGAAGACCGGCGCCTCGATCATCTTGGCGACGTCGGTCGGGTAGGGCGAGGAGCGCGAATACATCGGCGCGGTGGTGAAGCCGATCTGGTTGTTGATCACGAAGTGGATCGAACCACCGGTGCGGTGACCCTTGAGCCCGCTGAGGCCCAGGCACTCGGCAACGACGCCCTGGCCGGCAAATGCGGCATCGCCGTGGATCAGCAGCGGCAGCACCATGGAGCGGTCGGGCTTGCCCTCGACCGCCATGTTCACGAGCTTGCCGCCCGGCGCGATGTGCTGGTCCTGCTTGGCGCGGGCCTTGCCCAGCACCACCGGATCGACGATCTCGAGGTGGGAGGGGTTGGCGGTGAGCGACAGGTGAACCTTGTTGCCGTCGAACTCGCGGTCCGACGAGGCACCGAGGTGGTACTTCACGTCGCCCGAACCCTCGACGTCCTCGGGGTAGAAGGCGCCGCCCTTGAATTCGTGGAACAGGGCCCGGTGCGGCTTGTTCAGCACCTGAGTNAGAACGTTGAGGCGGCCGCGGTGGGCCATGCCCAGCACGATGTCCTTGACGCCCAGNGCGCCACCGCGCTTGATGATCTGCTCGAGCGCCGGAATGGTGGACTCGCCGCCATCAAGGCCGAAGCGCTTGGTGCCGGTGTACTTGACGTCGATGAACTTCTCGAAGCCCTCGGCCTCGATCAGCTTGTTGAGGATCGCCTTCTTGCCTTCGGCNGTGAAGGTGATTTCCTTGTCCGGCCCCTCGACGCGCTCCTGGATCCACTGCTTGGCCTCGGGATCGGAGATGTGCATGAACTCGATGCCGAGCGTACCGCAATAGGTGCGCTGCAGGATGGCCAGCATCTCGGGGATGGTGGCGTATTCGAGCCCCAGATAGTTGTCGATGAAGATCTTGCGGCTGTAGTCGGCCTCGGTGAAGCCGTAGCTGCGCGGATCGAGTTCCGGCGCCGGCTCGTCGGCCTTGAGCTTCAGCGGATCGAGGTCGGCGTGAAGATGACCGCGCATCCGGTAGGCCCGGATCATCATGATGGCGCGAATCGAGTCGCGGGTGGCCTGCAGCACGTCGGCGACGCTGGCCTTGGCCACGCCCATGGCCTCGGCCTTCTTGGCGATGGCCTTCTCGGTCTTGACGGCGATCTCGCCCCAATTACCATCGAGGGCGCTGATCAGGTCGCCGCCCGCGGGCTGCGGCCAATCACGCCGCGCCCAGCTCGGGCCTTCGGCGTTCTGCGCGGCGGTATCCTGAGGATCGTCCAGACGGGAGAAGAAGCTCTTCCAGGTCTCGTCGACGCTGTTGGGGTCGGCCTTGAAGCGGGAGTAGAGCTGCTCGATGTAGTCGGCGTTCCCTCCATAGAGGAAGGAGGTCAGCAAGAACTGGTCGTTCTTTTCCTGTCGTGTCATCGCTCGTGTCGCGAGGCCCACGCCTCGCCATCCTTGTCATCGGCGCCGGTTGGGACCGGGGCCTTGTGGTGCAGTCAGTCAAACTTGCCGGATACTGACTGCTTTTCCTTTAGGTCCTGTTAAGACTTGCGGCGCCCGCAAAGGCGCCGCGGATTCGTCGTGTGCCAGCGCCTTGGGGTCTAGCATCGATCTGGAGTGGGAACGCACCCGACTTTGGATGGATGCGCTGCTCACCTCAGAACCGTGCTCCCGTTCAGCCCTTCAGCACCTCGGCCAGGGTCCGGCCGATCCGGGCCGGAGAATCCGAGACCTTGATGCCGGCCGCTTCCATGGCCGCGATCTTTTCCTCAGCGCCGCCCTTACCACCTGAAATTACGGCGCCAGCATGGCCCATGGTGCGGCCCTTGGGCGCGGTGCGGCCGGCGATGAAGCCGGCCATCGGCTTCTTGCGGCCGCGCCTGGCTTCGTCGATCAGGAACTGGGCTGCTTCTTCCTCGGCGGAGCCGCCGATCTCGCCGATCATGATGATCGACTTGGTGGCTTCGTCGGCAAGGAACATCTCGAGCACGTCGATGAACTCGGTGCCCTTGACCGGGTCGCCGCCGATGCCGACAGCGGTNGTCTGGCCAAGGCCTTCATTGGTGGTCTGGAACACTGCTTCATAGGTAAGCGTGCCGGAGCGGGAAACAATGCCCACCGANCCCNTGGAGAAGATNGAGCCGGGCATGATGCCGATCTTGCATTCTTCGGGGGTGAGCACGCCCGGGCAGTTGGGNCCGATCAGGCGGGACTTGGACTTTTCGAGCTTGGCCTTGACCCGCACCATGTCGAGCACCGGCACGCCCTCGGTGATGCAGACGATCAGCGGGATCTCGGCGTCGATGGCTTCCTCGATGGCGGCGGCAGCACCCGGAGGCGGCACATAGATCACCGAAGCGTTGGCGCCGGTCTTTTCCTTGCCTTCGGCGACGGTGGCGAACACCGGCAGCGAGGCGGAGCCATCCACACCCGAAGTCCAGGTCTCGCCGGCCTTCTTGGGGTTCACGCCGCCCACCATCTTGGTGCCGTAATAGGCCAGCGCCTGTTCGGTGTGGAACGTACCGGTCTTGCCGGTGAGGCCCTGAACGAGAACCTTGGTGTCTTTGTTGACGAGGATCGACATGGCGCTTCCTAGAAATGGAGTCGATTGAGTTCGGTGACGGTCTTGTTGGAGACCGCGTTGCCGGTGTTGAGCGTGGTGGCGGGTTCCACCATCAGCACGATGGGTTCGTGGGTGAGCGAGCGGGGACGGTGCTCGGTGCCGCGGGGCACGACCAGGAATTCGCCCTCGTCGAGTTCNACGGTTNCGTCGCGNAAGTCGATGGCNATCCGGCCCTTGAGCACGAGAAAGGCTTCGTCCTCGGTCTCATGGGCATGCCAGTCGAAGACGTCNCCGAACTTGGCGAGCTTGATCTGGGTGTCGTTGACATCCCCCGCAACGTGCGGCTGCCANACGCCCTTGATCTGCTGGGCGGCAGCGCTGACGAGNTTGAGCTTGCCGGGAGCCATCAGTCCGTCTCCGCGGCGGTGGGGGTGATGATGGTCAACTGGATGACGAAGGTGTTCTCGGTCCAGTGGGCGAGGAGCAGCGACTGGCCGGCGTCACCGGTACCCTTGAGGCTGGCGAAGCTGCCGTCGGATACGGTCTGGGCCGTGCCCTCGTAACGCTGGAGCGACTGGATGGCCTGGATCTGCTGGTCGCCATTGCTGCCGGTGGGCTCGATCACGTCGATGCGGCAGTAGCCGAAACTGGTGCCTGGGTAGTCCTCGACCAGCGCGAACAGATTGGCCGAGCCGATGCCCGGCAGTTCGCGGCTGGCGGAGTAGGAGCGGACATAGGGGCTTTCGCTGTCGGTGGCGTAGGCGTCCCAGCCCTTGGCATTGGCATCATCGACGGCCAGCACGTCGCCACTGGCGAACCGCTCGCACACCTCGAGCGCGGCGACGCTCTGGGGCACAGCCGGGCTCTTGGTCTTCTGCGCCAGCACGGGGCTGGCGCAGAGCGCGAGGGCTGCAGCGGTGGCGGCGAGCCAGGCGCGCATGGCGCTAGCCCTTGATCGCCTTGACGATCTTCTGGGCGGCGTCGTCGAGATCGTCCGCGGAGATGACGTTGAGGCCGCTCGAGTCGAGGATGGCCTTGCCTTCCTTGACGTTGGTGCCTTCGAGGCGAACCACCAGCGGNACCTTGAGGCCGACTTCCTTGACCGCNGCGATCACGCCNTCGGCGATGACGTCGCAGCGCATGATGCCGCCGAAGATGTTGACCAGGATGCCTTCCACNTTGGGATCGGCAGTGATGATCTTGAAGGCCGCGGTGACCTTCTCCTTGCTGGCGCCGCCGCCGACATCGAGGAAGTTCGCCGGCTCGGCGCCGTAGAGCTTGATGATGTCCATGGTGGCCATGGCCAGGCCGGCACCGTTGACCATGCAGCCGATATTGCCGTCGAGGGCAACATAGGCGAGGTCGTACTTGGAGGCCTCGATTTCCTTGGCGTCTTCCTCGGAGAGGTCGCGCAGTTCCTTCAGCTCGTCATGGCGGAAGGCGGCGTTGTTGTCGAAGCTGACCTTGGCNTCGAGCACGCGCAGGCGCCCGTTCTCCATCACGATCAGCGGNTTGACCTCGAGCAGGCTCATGTCGGTCTCGACAAACGCCTTGTAGAGGATCGGGAACAGCTTGGCNGCATNCTCGCGGGCGGCGCCTTCGAGCTTGAGCGCATCGGCGATGCTGGCGACGTCGGCGTCGGTGACGCCGGCGGTCGGGTCGATGGCGACGGTGATGATCTTGTCCGGGGTGGCTTCGGCCACGGCCTCGATGTCCATGCCGCCTTCGGTGGAGACCACGAAGGAAACGCGGCCGCTGGCGCGGTCGACCAGCAGCGAGCAGTAGAGCTCACGGGCAATGTCGGCGCCGTCCTCGATGTAGAGGCGGTTCACCTGCTTGCCGGCCTCGCCGGTCTGCTTGGTGACGAGGGTGTTGCCCAGCATCTCGCGGGCATTGCTGACGACCTCTTCCACCGACTTGGCGAGGCGGACGCCGCCCTTGGCATCGGGGCCGAGTTCCTTGAACTTGCCCTTGCCGCGGCCACCGGCGTGGATCTGCGACTTGACCACATAGAGCGGGCCGGGGAGCTGGCGGGCGGCGGCTTCGGCTTCGTCGGCCGAGAAGATGGCGACGCCTTCGGCCACCGGGGCGCCGTACTTCTTGAGCAGGGCCTTGGCCTGGTGTTCGTGGATGTTCATGTCAGTCCTCTCGATGAGCCAGGCGCCAAGCCGATTTGGAAGTAGACCTCATCCTGAGCCTGTCGAAGGACGAGGTCGGAAGCACCGTGGCCGCGACCTCGTGGTTCGACGGGCTCACCATGAGGTCTACGATAGTTTTTGTTACGCCAGCTTCGGCGCGATCTTCTTGCAGGCCTCGATCAGCCCCTCGACAGCCGCGACGGACTTGTCGAAGGCCTTCTGCTCGGCCGAGTTCAGCGAAATCTCGACGACCTTCTCGGCACCGCCGGCGCCGATCACGACGGGGACGCCGACATAGGTGCCGGTGACGCCGTATTCGCCGTTGAGATAGGCGGCGGAGGGCAGCACGCGCTTCTTGTCCTTGAGGTAGCTCTCGGCCATGGCGATGGCGGAGGCGGCCGGGGCGTAGAAGGCCGAGCCGGTCTTGAGCAGGCCGACGATCTCGGCGCCGCCGTCACGGGTGCGCTGGGTGATCTCCTCGAGGCGCTCCTTGCTCATCCAGCCCATCTTGACGATGTCGGTGAGCGGGATGCCGGCAACGGTGGAGTAGCGGGCCAGCGGCACCATGGTGTCGCCGTGGCCGCCGAGCACGAAGGCGGAGACGTCTTCAGTGGAGACNCCGAGCTCTTCGGCNATGAAGTGGACGAAGCGNGAGCTGTCGAGCACGCCGGCCATGCCGATCACCTTGTTGGTGGGCAGGCCGGAGAACTTCTGCAGGGCCCAGACCATCGCATCGAGCGGNTTGGTGATGCAGATGACGAAGGCGTCCTTGGCATATTTGGCNATGCCCGCNCCCACCTGCTCCATCACCTTGAGGTTGATTTCNAGNAGGTCGTCGCGGCTCATGCCGGGCTTGCGCGGCACGCCGGCGGTGACGATGACCACGTCGGCGCCCTTGATGTCCTCATAGGCCGAGGTGCCCTTGAGCGAGACATCGAAGCCCTGGCTCG
>Ga0065721_10000246_pt1 | contig 57343 bp, 37 predicted proteins | sample Mesricmetagenome_FD_59108 | JGI IMG/M metagenome (GOLD analysis project Ga0065721, IMG submission 59108) | Mesophilic microbial community from rice straw/compost enrichment Sample: eDNA_1 v2 (version 2) | ecosystem: Engineered > Solid waste > Grass > Composting > Bioreactor | place: USA: Davis... | reverse complement strand
ACACGTTCTGACCGTAATAAACGATCACCCCATCAACAGAATCAAAGAACTACTGCCGCATATCTGGATCACAAAACAAAAGTAACACCTACCTCAACAAAATCATAGGTGCTGTCTACCGCGACCTTACTTTGTCCTTTCCTCAGGGCGCCGCAGGATCAGCCGCCCATTCCTTTATCAGCTCAAAAGCAACATCATGCGCTTTCATTTCTTCATACTCTCTCAATTCGTGGTTACCCGTAGTTTTATCAAAAATCAGCAACAACCCGGTTTCGCTATAAGTTAATGTATTGCCTTCGAGCTTTAACAGCCAGGGGCCAGGTAAATTTCGTTTATTTTGTTGTTCCGGCAAAGCCATGCAGGATCTCAGTCAATAACCGCTGGAATGTTATCAGCTAATCTTCTACTTCACTTCCAACACTATTTGTGCCTGTTCCATTCCTTGTACCAGCGCTTTCAACATCACCCTCCCCTTCTCACCCGTAGTCCTCACCACTACCATACAACGGCCCTGCCAGGTTTTGCGCCGGGGTAATGTATAGCTCTCCACACTCCTGGGGTTTGCATTGCCTGCTGCTTCGATCACTGCGGGGCCGCTTATTTCGAACTGTACCAGCTGCTCTGCAAGCGGATGACGGACACCATTGGCATCCTGCAACTCCACTGTTACATAACTTAAGTCCTGTGTGCTGGCTTGTAAAACCGTACGGTCAGCACTCAGGTTAAGTTTTGCTACTGTTCCGGCAGTGCGTAAAATTGCAGTATTCACCACTTTGTTCTTTCTATATCCTATTGCCTTTAATGTTCCTTCCTGGTAGGGCACCTGCCATACTGCTGTAAACCTGTTGGCACGGCTGACAGGCTTTCTGCCCAGGGAACGGCCTTCCAGGAAAAGTTCTACTTCTTCGCAGGATGAATACACATTTACTTCCAGCCGCTTGCCTTCATTTCCCTGCCAGTTCCAGTGTGCTGCCACATCATGCCATTCCCAATGGCTCCAGTCTACTTTATGAGGATTGAGCGCAAAAGACGGTTGCGGGGGTTTTACAAAAACAGACAGCTGGTCTTTCTTCCACAGCACATCGCGGTAATAAGACTGAGGCCGTTTCCATCCGCAGATATCGATATCGCCGCAATAAGCCAGGTTCCAGGGATAGAAGCTCTGCTGCTGCCAGAAACCTAACCAACCGATACTGGCTTCTCCTATATAGTCAAATGCAGTCCAGACAAAATCACCTAATACCCATGGATGATCCTCCACCTCCATCCAATAGTCAAATGCTTCCAATGGAAAAGATTCTGTAGCAATGATCGTTCTTTGCGGCACACGCTGATGATCCGGCACATATTTATCCCTGGCATAGTTATACCCTGCAATATCAAGCGTAGACAGAAAAGCGTCTTTGTCCTCCGCAATACCATTTACCCCGCAGGTAATGAAGCGGGTGCTATCAATACTGCGTACATAATCACGCAGCATTTTAGCTACCCGCGCTACTTCCGGCCGCTGACGGTTCGGTATTTCATTACCGGTGCTCCACATAATAACGGAGGGATGATTTCTGTCGCGGTACACCATACTCTCCACATCCCGCTGCCACCATTTATCGAAGTACAGGTGATAGTCTTCCGGGTTCTTCTGATCCTGCCAGGTATCAAAAGCTTCATCTATCACCAGCATACCTAAACGGTCGCAGGCATCGAGGAAGGCGGGTGAAGGCGGATTGTGCGCACAGCGGATGGCATTGTATCCCGCAGCTTTCAGCAGCTCCACTTTACGCTCTTCCGCACGATCATAGGCCTTAGCGCCCAGCGGACCATTATCATGATGTACGCAGCCGCCCTTCAGTTTGATGGTTTGTCCATTGAGGCGAAAACCGTGTACGGCATCCGCTGTGATGGTACGTATACCAAATGGCGTCTCCACGCGGTCGGTTAACTGCACGTTACGATACACTTCTGTTACAGCGGTATACATTGCTGGTTTTTGTACAGACCACAACATGGGTTTTGATACTGTCATATCCTGTTCCCACCGCATGGTATCGCGGGCAGACATGTTACGGTTATCTGAAGTAACAGCCACCTCCCTGCCCTGTGCATTGAGGATGCGGCTCACTACTTTTACAGCGGCCGTTTCCTTTGTTGTATTCAGCACGGTGGTTTGCAGGTGCACTTTTGCAGCTGTTGCATTTACTTCGGGCGTGGTAACATACGTACCCCATTGCCCTACATGAACAGGCCCCATCAACTTCAGCCACACGTGACGGTAGATCCCTGAACCTGCATACCAGCGGCTGTTTTCTCCCTCATTTCTTACCTTAACCGACAGCACATTGATGGTATCCCATTTCAAACGTTCTGTGATATCATAAGAGAAAGAAGTATAACCATACGGATGTTTGCCCAGGCGTTTTCCATTGAGCCATACCTCCGCATTCATATAAATGCCGTCAAACTGCAGGTGTATCCGTTTATCCTGGTAAGTTGCAGGCAGTGCAAAGGATTTGCGATACCAACCAGTACCGCCTGTGGTGAAGCCGCCACCCGGCTGACTGATCGCATCCGGACTAAAAGGAGACTGGGTACCAGGCAGGTCTTCTATGCTCCAGTCATGCGGCAGATCGACCTGCCGCCACTGCGCATCATTAAAAGCGGGTTTGTCCGCACCCAGGGCGCCGCCGCGATGGAACCGCCAGCCCGCATCAAATAATTGTTCCCTTGTTGTATCCTGTGCAGCTGCATGAATAGCCAGCAGTAATAACAGACCGGTTAATATCCTCATTGCAATTGTGCTTTCCTTAATGTTTGAATTCTACAGTGCTTTTACCCATGTCTCGCGAAGTAGCAACAGCAATACCGCGCTGGTCTGCCTTATTCACCGCGCAATAGAAATGATAGACCACCCCGTTGTGGTATACTACACAGGACTTATGCGCAAAGCGGTCATCATAGGGCTCGGAAGAGCTGATGAGATCATCGCCACTCCAGTCTGTCCAGTGTACCAGGTCATACGAGCAGGCAAAGCGGTTAAAAGCGCCGGGGCGATCTTTCCAGAAAGCGCCGAAGTAGAACATCACCCACACGCCGTTCATTTGCTGGATATACGGATCACCGGTAATACCGGCGTGGTGGTTCAGCACCGGGTCTTTTGCATAACGCTTCCAGTGGACCATATCATCGGAAACGGCCATTCCTATACGTTCTTTCCCGCGTTTGGGTTGTAGGCTGTCTCCTTTGGCATTATAATACATCACAAAGGGATAGCCGGTTGTTTTGTTGCAATCCCAGATAACAGAACTCTTATATAGTGTATTATTCTCCCACCAGCCGGCATCGGGGTCTGTAGCTTTCAGCACCGGTGCGGGTAGCCGCTGCCATTCCCGCGGCTTCGAGGGATCCTGGGTGCTATGCGCCATACCGATGGATAGCAGTCCCTGCTCATAACCCCGGCTGCTGCCGCCAATGTAGGTCATCCAGTATTTTCCTTTATAGGCCTGCCACTGGTACGAACCGCCCCATTTATAGTCCTGCAGGGCAATGTAACCGGCTTTCTGGTTGTTATCCCAGTCAGTGGTGTCAGAGAAAGACATGATCCTGCCAAGTGTTTTCCAGTGCAGCAGGTCCTCACTGCCGGATAGCCAGGTTTCATATCCGCGGCCATCATAAACGATGTAGGTCATGTACCACTGGTCTCCTTTCCTGAATACGGTAGGGCAATCCAGCTTTTTTGAATCGTCTGCAGGAGTTAATACCAGGCCGTATTTGTAAGGTGTTTTTACCTGCTGGTAGATGCTGCTCATTATGGAATCAGGTACCTGCTGTGCGTAAGCGGCAGGTAGCATGAGCAGCAGCATGTAGGTTAATATCGTTTTCATGATGATAGTTTTGTTTGTGTGATTTGCTGCGTTTGTTAGTTGGTGTCATCATGGTTCGTCATGGCGAGGTGATGGTCTTCATTCCATAGCCTTCGCTATAACAAACCTTCAATCCCCCTACTCCCCGTTCATTACCCTCACAGGTCCCTGCAAACCTGCCGGCAGCAACGGCTTTCCTTCCAAACGGTAAGGCGCTGTAGTCCGCGTGATCCTTTGCGCTTCCGGCAGATCATGATCGCCTATCAGGCGGTTAGCCCAGGTATTGGTTACCTCAATATGCAGCTCATTGACGCCGCTGCGCAAAGCCGGTGTGATCTCCACCCGGTACGGCGGTGTCCAGGCAATGCCGCAGGATTGACCGTTCAGCGTAACAGCAGCAATATTTGCTACCGCTCCCAGGTCAAGCCAGACCTTTTTCTGCTGAGCAGCCTGCGGCTGCCAGTTAAATGTTTTTGTATAGACCGCTGTGCCTGAATAATAACGTATACCCGGATCCGTATGCCTGCTCCAATCCTGTAATGCCGTGAAAGTCTGAACTGCCGCAGGACCACCATTCGTTGTATCAAACGTCACCTGCCAGGGTCCTTCCAATGTTTGCAAGGCCTGGAATGAACGCCAGTTATTACCGCGGTGCTGTACTTCCTTCGTACTGCGTTGCAGTACAATGAACACAGCACCGCTGGGGGACAATTGCAGCGGCAGCAACGTCCTGCCTTTTTCCATCTTCCATTTTTGCGCATCGCGGATCTCCCCACTCAGCGGATCCCATAGTTCAGGCACCTTACCGCTTACACGAAGAGAAAGCTGCACAATGCGGGAAGTATCTTCCTGGTTAGAGATAAAATAAATGTCCGCACCCGGCGTACGGCGGTGGGCCCATACAATTCCCGCGGGCGCTATTACATCAGGCATTACATTGAATGATTGCCCTTTTGTCAGTATAGTAGCCCCGGCCTTTTTCAGGGCCTGTAAACGAGCTGCCACTTCAGCTGAGAACCCAGCGCTGTCAGGAGACAAAGGATGGGTACCCGGCAAAACCAGTGCTGCATAACTGGCGCCACCAGGCAACTCGATACGGCCATTATGCACACGCGCCAGGCGTAACAATGCATCCCGGTTTATCGCATCATAAGCATATCTGTTAATCCCCGGCATAATCGCTTCCAGCCGTTCGGGCAGTATAGCGCGGCGCGGTATCTCTTCACCGGTAAACACCGCCAGGTCTGCCACGGGAACACCCTGCTGCAGCAAAGCCTGGCAACGCTGTGCGTAGCTCACCCATGCGCGGCCGGGTTTCCACCAGGTCTGGTCGCGCTGAAAATATAACCCCACACCATCCAGTGTCATACCCGGACGGCGGTCCATCCACGGATTGTGCGTAAACACATGATACACCAGGCGGTTAACACCTGCCGCATAATTTTTATCGCCCAGTGCTTTCAACATCCCGGGATGTTCATCCCAACCCATGCGTAAGGTGGTGAACGCTTCTGCCTGGATCAACTGCTTACCGTAGATATGTGCGCCGGAGATAGCGTCCAGCATGTCATTGGGTTTATCATGCGTAGGTGAGCGAAACCAGAACTCGCCCATCGGTATATCCACTGCGCTGAAATGCGCCATACCATCGCTTGTCATGGTAGGCGCCACATTTTCAGCGCTGAAGCTGCAGCCTTTTTCCTTTGCCAGCTGCGCCATGGTACCGTAGAATTTATCTGTTACCAGTTCAGCAATGGTTTGCCGTACATCGTGCAGAAAACGTTCTGACGCGGCGGCGCTTTTCAAAGGCACACCTGTCATCACAGGCAGCCAGGGCAGCAGGTCATAACCGCGGCGGCGGCGGAATTCTTCCCTGAATACAGGCGACCAGTTCTGGCTGCCGCATTCCCAGCTGTCCACATGAAAGATCTTCAGTACCCGTGCTACAAGTGCAGGGTCCAGCTCGCGATAGGCTGCCCCGAACCAGCGGTCAAATTGTAAACGGATAGCGGCCGGGTTGAACTTATCACATTCAAGACCTGCCGCCGCACCGCCCGTGGCATTGGTATGCCCGGTAGAAGTATGCCCTATACGCAGGAGGGTCCACCTGCCCGGTGGAACGTGCCATTGCAAACGGCCAGAAGCATCCATCTTTGCCGTGAGATCAATGACCTTGTTCATCGGCACGCAAAGTGAATCAGGCAGCTGGCCCGCAGTAGTGCCGCGGCTCACACGCCACACCTCGCCCGTCTTACCTTCAAACTGGTGGATCCTCGGCGCTGATGACAGCCTGATGCCACATACTTTCAGTACCGGCTTCCATTTGGCGGCATCCAGGTCTTCTGCACCAGGATCAGATCCCGTGGTGTCCATACACCAGTCTGAAATAACGTGCAGTGGTAGGCGTTATAGCATGCGTTACACCGGCATCACTATCCTGCCATCCGTGCCGGGGCGCTTCCAGCCTGGTGATCGTACGGAATACTTTTCCGTCATCGCTGGCGCTCACTATCAGGCGCTGCGCCTGGTAATTGGGACCATTGGTACGGATTTGGATGGTGCGGCAGGTAAAAGGTTGTTCGTAGGAAAACTGTATCCAGCCGCCGGCATCGCTCCGGAAATTTTTCCGGTTATCATCGTTCAGCAGAAAAGAAGCATCCACCCCCGGAAGGCTGGTGCTTACACGCGGCTTTGCCATCACACCTTCACCTTCGGGCGAAGGAAAGGCCATCACCGCAATATCGCGGTAATAGCCCTGGTATGCTGCCGGACGCGCCAGTGTATCATTGAACTGCCGGCTACCCGGCACTTGTGTGGTGGTATACACCACCTTCTGCATAGACAGCTCAGGCGTGATCCATGGACCGCCTGCCAGTGCAAAGCCATCGGAAGCATGCATGGCTAATTGTATACCCAAACGGTCTGCTTCCTGCATGGCATGTCGCAGCATCTCCCACCATTGCGGTGATAGCTGTGCCACCGTCGGCTCCATCAAAGGAGGATTCGCAACGCCTTTGATAGGCATGAGATATGCGCCGCCGATACCTGCTTCCCGCATGGCTTCCAGGTCTGCCGTAATACCGGCCCTGGAAACACTGGCCTGCATCCAGTACCAGAATACCCATGGTTTAGCTGCAGCAGGTGGATGGCGGAAAGCGGCTTCAAGACCTCTATCCTGGGCAACAGCCGGTAACACGCTCATCCACCCCAGGAAAAAGAAGAATATAATTGCTTTCATCATGCCTTTTGAAAAACTGATTTCAGGTAAGCGGTATTGGCGCCGAAGTTCCATTTTACAGTTACGCGGATCTTTTGCATCGCGGGAACGTTCTATGACCAGCCATCCGCGCCAGCCCATCTTATCCAGCGTTCTCTTTACTTTGGGTAAATGAATGCGGGTATTATCCTTCAGCCATACGCCATCTTTATCCGTACAATGTATCTGGCAGATACGGTCCCTGCCCAGTATGCGTAATTCCTGCTGCAGGTCGCGGCCTCCCTCCAGTGCATTGGCGAAATTGAAATAGCTCTGGATGGCGGAAGACCCGATATCGTCCAGCAGCTTTACTTCGCCGGTGGCATCCAGTGCGGTCTCAATGCCAATGATCACACCGGCTTTCTCTGCCTGCACGGCTACTGCTTTTAATCGCTCCACTATCACCGGTCGCAGGTGGGGGAATTTTACCAGGTCGCCCTGTATACCTAAAGGCAGGAAAGCTACTTTCACCTGCAGCTGCTGCATCGTATTGATACAATCCTGCACCATACGGTCCACGCCTTCACGTTCTGCAAATGATTGCGCATAGAAACCAGACATGGCCACAGAGCTGATCTGTACCTGCTGCTTACGCGCTTCATCCAGGAACTGCTGGCGAATAGCCGGGTCTCCCAGTTTGCTGTCAAATGTTTCGCGGTTGCCTAAGCCACCCATATCCAGTTCAACACCATCTGCGCCAATCTCCCGGGTCAGCTTGAATGCACCCAGCTTCTGCCGCTTCAGGATCATCCAGTCGCATACCGCTATGCGGTACCGCTGGGCTGCAGGTGTTGCACCCCAGGCAAAGTGCTGGTGAAAGAGCGTTGCCGTGGCGGCAAGCGTTGAGTTAATAATAAATCTACGACGATCCATAAGTGAATATTATAAAGGCCACTGGCCGTTTTCAATCTTTGTCAGCTGCAGTTTCGCAGGGTCTATCTTTACATACTTAATACGTTCACGCCGCCAGGTGTACACGATATGAATAAAGCCATCGGCGCCAACGATCACTGAAGGATAAGAATACTGGCTGACCGGCGAATCTTCCAGTACCAGGGCGGCATTCCATATTTTACCATCATCGGATACCGATACATTCAACGGCGTACGCGGACCTTTCACCTTGCCATCGGGCGGCAGCACATGATTATACACCAGCAGCTGGCGGCCATCCTGCAGGGTCACTGCATCGGTACCGGAATTGTTATTAGGCAAGGTAGTGGTATCCAACGGTGACCAGCTACGCCCATTGTCTGTACTCCATGATTGCAGCACAGCCCTGTTCTTACTCCTGCACAGGATCTGCAGGCGGCCATCTTTATAAAAGAGTACGCTGGGCTGTATGGCATTGAAGCTGGCGCCACCGTCTACCGGGCCTATCTTCTCCCAGGTTTTGCCCTGGTCTTTTGTCAGCTCAAAGTGGATGCGCCAGCGGTCGCCTTCCGTACTGGAAGGGCAAAGCAGTGTACCATCACTTAAGCGCACCGGCTTATTCTTTACAGGGCCCAGGTATCCCTCCGGTAAAGCAGCGGGGGTTGACCAGCTGGCGCCGCCGTCTCTGGACCGGATCATCCAGCCTTTCCAGGCGGCTACTTTAGGCCCGACCTTGTAGAATAACAGCAGGTCGCCGCCCGGTACCTGGTACAATACGGGGTTCCAGCAGGCAAAGCGGCTGCCGTCTGCCTGCACGCCATTGGCTACTTCCACGGGGGCCGTCCAGCTATTGTTGCCTTTATCCTTCCGGCTAACCCAGATGCCAACATCGGGATGACGTTCCTTGGTACCGCCAAACCAGGCAGCTATCAAACCTTTGTTTGTCTCGGCAATAGTGGCGGCATGACAGGAAGGAAAAGGCGCCTTTTCGAAAATGAATTCATCCGTCAGGATACCTTCTTTCCAGGTTCGTTCCCGGGCTGCCTGCCCATTGGCAAATAAAGCGGCCATTAATAAAAGACAGGTGCTGAAAATACGTGTATACATCATGGTTGTTTCCGTTTTTATGGTGCTTCACTTTCAAATGCATATTCTCCTGAGCCAACTTCAAACACGGCACGGCCTTCTTCCATCCGCAGGAAGCGTACACCTGCGGATAATGTTGCGGCCCTGCCGCCTTCCTGTACCTGTGCGGCATTGTGCGCAGGCATATAGATCAATGCTGTTGTATTGGCGGGGATGTTTATCTTCCAGCAAAAGCGGCCATTCTCCCTTTTCCACTTACTACCAATAAGTCCATACATGGAATGAAAGGAAGCATCAACTTCGTTTAGTCCCTGCGGTAGTGCAGGCTGCATGACGATCTGTTTAAACGCAGGATGATCTGCTGCCGTACGGATACCTGCCAGGTCTTCGTAATACCAGATCAGCAGGTCGCCCAGCAGCATTACGTGGTTGTGGGAGTTCATACCGGGATTGGCGGTATTACCGTTCCACAGTTCCCAGATGGTAGTAGCGCCCTGTTCCACCATGTATCCCCAGGAGGGATAGTCGCGGTTGGCTGCCATACGGTAAGCCAGATCGGGGCGGCCCATTCTTGTGAGGCTCCGCATCAGCCATTGTGTGCCGATCACACCGGTACTGATATGGGTATTATACCTGTACTGAATGGCCGCAGCCATACTGTCAAACACGGCTTTGCGCGCATCAGCGGGAACCATATCGAAATACAGGGGCAGCAGGTTGGCGGTAACCGTGTTGTTACTGTACCGGGCAAGGTCTTTATGAAAGAACTGCTTATTGAAGGCCGTTTTTATACTATCTGACAGCGCAGCGAAAGCCTTTACATCTGCCTGATTATCCAGTAAAGCGGCAAAGCGCTGCATCAGTGTAAGCAGCTTGTAGTAATATGCTGTGGCTAACAGCGTGCCGTCTGTTTTGCGGCCCGGATCCTGCGAGTGTATGAGCTGCAATGATTCAGGCGGCACACACCAATCGCCATATTTATCTTTTGTAAGGAGGTAATTTTTCATGTATTTGCCCTGCATATATGCCAGCCATTTTTTCATGGAGCCATAATGCCTTTCGATGGAACGCTCGTCGCCAAACTGCTCATACAACATATTTGCCACCAGAATATAAACACCGGGCCAGGTAACATTATCACTGTAGTAACGCCAATAGGCTGGCGCCACATCCGGGATAGCGCCTTCGGGGGTTTGTGCGTCCGCAATATCATCCAGCCATTTGGCATAGAGGCTGGCATTGCCAAAGAGGAAGCTCTCACCATGCGCCCCTGTTGCGCGGTCGCCCAGCCAGGGCATACGTTCATTACGCTGCGGGCAGTCCAGCGGCATGCCTTTATAATTACCGCGAATACCGCGGTACGCATTGTGATATACCTGGTTCAGTGTGCTATCTGATGAATGAAAGGATCCCGTAGTTGGGATCGCATCATAGATCACATGACCTTCTGCTTCCGGTAATGCTGTTGCGGTAACTTCCACATAACGAAAACCATGGTATACAAATACCGGGTGCCAGGTTTCCAGTCCTTCTCCTTTGAAAGTATATTCATCCGTTACCCTGGCGTCCCGCAGATTGGCAACAAACAAGGTGCTGTCAGGCTGCAGGGTTTCTGCAAAGCGCAGCTTTACCTTTTCACCGCGCCGGCCTTTTGCTTTTATCTGCAGCCAGCCCACCATATTCTGGCCCATATCCAGGATATATTTGGACCGGGCTTTAAAAATTCGTACCGGCTTCACGGTATCCATGATACGCATGGGTTCATTCAGCTGGGCTTCCAGCCGGCCGCCGGGAGCTTGTACCAGTTCCGGTTGTAGCCAGTGACTGTCATCAAAACCGGTGGTATGCCAGCCGGGCATCTCTTTGGTGGCATCGTACTCTTCCCCATCATACAGGTTGTTGCTGCGGATGGGGCCATCCGTGGTCAGCTTCCAGCTTTGATCGCTTACAATGGTTTGACGATGGCCGTCTGCATAATCTATTTCCAGCTGCAGCAACAGCTTGGGATACCCAAAAGTGCGGATCTTATGCGGCTTATAGGCCTGTCGCATAGTGAAGAAAAGGCCGTTGCCCAATACCATGCCGATTGTGTTGCCGCCTTTTTTCAGCGCTGCTGTTACATCGAATGTATTGTACTTTACCGCTTTGGTAAAATCAGTGGCCGCCGGTGCCAATACCTGGTTGCCGATGCGTTGACCGTTCAGGTAAAGTTCATATAACCCGGGTCCCGCAATATAAACAGTCGCTCTTTTAACGGCAGGTTTTGCATCAAAGGTCTTCCTGAGATAACGGGCAGAGAGCCGGGAAAACTTACTTTGCGCGCTATCCCATGGAAAGGCGCGGTCCATCCCTATCCAGGAGGCTTTCCATGCGTTGGGCGAAAGCAGTCCCATACTCCATTGGGCGGGCGCGCTCCAGTTACTTTCTCCCTTATTGGTCCATACTTTTACTTTCCAGTAGTATACATGGCGGCTTTGTAATGCCTTTCCCGCATATGGAATATGAATGGACTGCCCGGAGCTTACCTTACCTGAATTCCAGCACCCGCCTTCATTAGCTGCCAGCTGCTCAGGAGAATCCGCCACTATCACCTGGTAGGCGGTTTGCATGATATGCCGTTGCGAACCTGTTATTTCCCAGCTTAAGCGCGGAGCCTCTATATCAATGCCCATTGGATCATTACGCATTTCGCAACGCAGGTGCTGCAGCTGTATACCATGCTGCGCAGCTGCGGCAAATGCCCACAGTTGCATGATAATCGTGTATATGAAAAACATCCGGCCCTGCACAGCTATTCAGTTTTTAGCGATCCGATATAAAAGGCGGCCTCTTCTTCCGGTGTACCCGCATCGGGCAGATCATCCGGCTGAATAGCCGGTGTGTCTGCATTTGGAAAATGGCGTGGCATTCCTGTGCGGAACACGATCTTGTTCAGGCCATCTACCGGCGCGAAGGTCAGCTGGGTAAGCACATCCTTTCCGTTGATGTTCACCGTATAGAAGCGGTTAGCGGTATTGAAAGTGATACGGATGGTATAATTAACACCTGCTTCATATTGCAGGATGTTCTTAAACTTGGCGCCCGACTTTGCACGTAAGGTGCCATCCGTATCAAAGGTCAGCCTGATGGCAGGGTTATTTTTTGCATTCTGCAGTTCTACCTGCAGCATGCCCTTTCCCCGCTGCTGCAGCGTAACGCTGAACTCCACGGTGCCGGTTTGTGTTGCGGGGAACAAACGTTCTGCTTTAGCGTAGTCGTAAGGATCTTTATCTCTCAGCACCAGGGCCGGGCCTGCGGGTGTCTCTTCCATTTTCACGGGGGCCCAGCAGGGACTGTAGATGTTCCATTTATCCAGGGCCCTTGCTGGCGGCATCTGTTTAAAGACTTCATTCACGGGACCATCCGCCTTATCCTGAACAGGCACCGGAACAGCAGCCACCCAGATATCCTCTTTGCTCATGCTGTAGCTTACCCACAGCTTGCCATCCGGCGGTGTGCCATTACCTTCGGTAATCCCTCTGACATACTGCGGACCGTAATCCTTGAAATGACCTGCGTAGCGCAGGGGAGAGATCTCTCCATGCACCAGCAGTAAATTCGTATAGTCCAGGCCGTTCTCACTTACTGAAATAGCCAGGGGCCAGCGGTAATCAGAAGGATTATACACGGTGGCGTAACGGCCGTCTGAAGTACGTTGCCCCCAGATCTTTGCATTGGCATTCACAAAGCCCGGCGCACGTACGGCAGATGACGGCCAGCTTTTCCCACCATCTGTACTGATGGCGGTGAGTGCATTTTTCCACAGCCCTACCACCCTCCCATCCGGGAGATGGTAATAACTCAGCGCCTTATACTGCTTCTTAAGCGGGATCAGCGGATCATTCCTGTCTGCTTCTTCATTCCATTGCTGGGTAACCAGCGGGTTATCCAGCAACTCTTTACAGGCTGCCACAAATGCTTTATCCGTGCTGGAAGTATAAAAAGGATAATCCGTATTCTGCTCATTCCAGCCCGCATTATAACGGATGAAATAAATAGGGCCGAAACTGCCATCAGGTAATATTTCTCTTACCACGCGGCCTATACCGTGACCATCATTGGGATCGTCGTTTATGTCCAGGCAGATACCATAGAAAGCCAGCGCCAGGAGGCGGTTATTCTTTGTTGTGTAGAAACCCATACGCTGATGCATGACCGCATACAGGTCTTTTGCCACACCGGGCTGCCCTTCTTTCCGGGTACCGTCCGGTACTTTGTAAGGAGGAAACAGCACAATGGGTTTTGACCACCGATAACCATCCTTTGAGGTGGTCAGCAGTGTCTGCCCCGGCGGAATATGCTCCCCTATTTTATCGCTCAGGTATTCCAGGTAAAACATATTATTCCAGTATGCCAGCATGGGAGCATGGTTGTAGGTCCAGCCCATTCCTTCCGCCAATTCCGGGTGTTCGCGGTTGGCGCGCAATACCTGTATGTTGTGCACTCCCATAGCGGGCGATAACTGCCCATGATGGTAGTCGATATTCACCCTCGTAGCACCGGCGTAACGAACGGTGTCATGCCGTGCAGCTAACAATCCGTCCAGGATGGATTCCTTCACCTGAACGATGGTTCCGTGCTTATGTCCAACGGGCACATATACCTCGTCTGAAATATCAGTGAACGTCTTAAAGTCTTTTGTGCTGGCTGCGCCATAATACTTATCGCGGTAGGCATCAAAATAGATCAGCCACGCTTTGTTCACTTTGGTAACAGTGGGCCCTTCAGTAAAATGAGGTGTAAAGGCGCGGGAAACATTGGTATACGGTCCTGTTGCGTGCGGTCCGGAAGCTACCTTAATATTACGTTCAGGGCGCGTATTATCTTTCAGCACCAGCGTATATTTCCCCGCAGCGGTTGGTACCACTACAGCGTCGATCACACTGAAGCCGGGGTCCATGAATAGTTTTGCAGGGCTGAATGTCCGGAAGTCTTTGGTAGTGGTAAAGTACAGGCGATGATTATTGTCTTCATCCTCCTGCCCTTTTGGAAAACGTTGTGGAATGGTGGAAGCCCAGATAATAATGTATTGTTTGCTGTCGCTGTCGTAATACAATTCCGGCGCCCATACATTTACCGTAGCAGGTTCATGCGCCATTACATCGATGGTGCGTTGTTCTGTCCAGTGTACCAGGTCTTTTGAGCTGGCGTAGCCAAAGCCTTTATCGCCTTTCCAGCCGCTGGTCCACACCAGGTGAAAAGTGCCGTCGGGGCCCTGCACCATGGAAGGATCACGCATTACCGGCTTATCACCGACTGCCGGCCGCAATAAAGAACGGCCCAGGTCTGACCAGTGATAGCCATCGTAACTGTACAACAGGTGCAACCCGTCAGTAGCCGGTTCACGAAAAGAAGTAAAGAGATAAACCTCACGGCCCGGCACATAAGTATCGAGGATCAGTACCCAGTCGTTACCGTTCTGCTGCACACCGGGAGGATCAAAAGTAGCTACGCCTTTATTAGGATATTTACCGATCAATGTAACCTGCCCGTTACGGGGGTTGAACCAGTAAGCTTTTACCGTATCGCCGGCTATCTTACCCATATTCACCTGTATTGTACGGCCGGTGTAGGTATAAATGAAAGCATATTGCTTACCACGGGTAGCGACAAGGTGTTCGTATTTTTCACCGGCATCACCGGCAATCAGCGACTGATCAGGCACGCGATCAAAGTAGGGGCGCGACATCATCAGATCTTTCAGGTATTTCATCTGGCGGGCGCCTTCATCATCAATGGCGTGATACCAGTAATCTTTTACGCCGTAGTTGGCATCTGTATCGCCGGGCTTATGCATTTGCATCACGGCATTGTTACCATAGGTGTACCCGGCGCCACCTGCAAATACACACCAGTAACCATAACGCCGCACATCAGCGGCCGACCAGAAAGGCTGCAAAGTATCATGCAGGCCCTGTGGAATACCTTCATAGGAAGGTTCTCCATCCAGGGTAGGTTTTACAGGCCTACGCTGATAGTCTGCCTGGATATATCGCCAGTTGTCTTCCCCGTAATGCAGCTCTCCTGCCGAGGTATCCTGTGCATAATTGCGGTGCCCGGATTGGAACATGTTGAACTGCAGCCAGGGCTCGTTATGGAACCATTGGGACGACTGAAAGCGGCCACGCGGGTGATAGGTGGCAATGTGCCCTGGATCATATTTATGCAGGGTAGCACCGATGGTGTTCCATACCGCCAGTGAATCGCTGCCTTTAATATCGCCGCCATTGAGCCAGATAATATTAGGCTTGCTTTTATACCTGTTGGCCAGCCATGCAGTATAAACACGTGCCTGTTCCTGTGTAACCAGCCCGGCTTTCACATTGGAGCCCCACACCGGCACCAGGGCCATATACAGGCCTTTCTCCGCTGCCTTATCAATAATATAATCCACGTGATCCCAGTAATCATATTGCAGGGTATCATTAAAAGCATTGCCGGGCGTAGTGCGTGGACGCGCAATATTTTTATTCTCCAATGCGGCATCGCCGTAGGCGTTCACCTGCCGCGCGCTGTGAATCACCATTACCTGTATAACGTTGAAGCCCTTACTGCGGCGATCTTCCAGGTACTTTTCCGCTTCTTCACGGGTAAGTTTATTAAAGAGGAGCCAGCCGGTATCGCCCAGCCAGAAGAAAGGCGCACCGGAGGCAGTGGTAAAATACCTGCCATTGGCGGAGATTTTCAGTGGTTGCACACGGGGGGACTGGGCAAATGCGCTGATCTTTGCCGTTAGTAAAATCAATAAAAATATCGCGGTTCTAGGCATACTTCTTTTTCCGGTTACTGGTTTTTCGGATAGTAATCGTCTGGCTTTGGGCAAAGGGTTTACTCTTCATTATTGGCAGAAGGGTCTTCCTCCCCCGTCTGCCCCTTCCTCCATACCTCCACTCAAAACGCCTTCCTGATCCACGCCACCACCGGGCCTGTACCCGGGTTATCCAGTGCTACCTGGTTCCCACCACTCACCTTGGCTGTTTTGATCAGACGGCCATCCTTTGGATCTATCCATGTTACTGTACAGGATCCTTTCATATTACGGAGGTCTGCCTTTGCAATACCCGTGCTGTAGATAATATATTCCTTCCCTTTATTGCCAAGCACATATTCCCCTGCAGGTCCATTTACCGGCTGCATCGCTGCTGCCGCCTGCAGGAAAGCCGTATCTGCTATCGCAGGTAAACCTGCAAGCGAGCCTCCCGCCATAAACACCGCCCAGGCCTGTTCATCATAGGCGCTGGCTGTATAGGTAACCGCCTTAGCGGGATAACGATCCCGGTACTCACGTACTGCCCGGTATACCTGTGCAAAATTGCTGCGTTTGGGTTTGAGCAAACGGGCATGCTGGCGCGGAGCCAGGTTTTGCCCGCCCTGCGGCGCATACAGGCTGCTATCCGGCTGGTAATGCCACTGGCGTATATCTATTACCGATATAGCGCGCGAGCGCACCGGGTCAGCGAGGATCGCATCCTGCACATCCTTTGTTACGCTGAGCCCCACTGTTACGGGTTTGCCGGTCTCTTTTTCCCATTCAAGGATGGTATCGATCCAGAACTGCACAAAAGACAAAGGACCTGTAAACTCCTGCCCTATCAGCTGGATAACGCCATTGTTGCCGCCGAAGTTCTCCAGGCACTGGCGGATGTAAGCCCGGTGCAATTTGCGACGCACCGGGTTGTTTACATCGTAGAACTGAGCGGCCATAAAAATGCGTTTATCGCCCGCATAGGGAGGCGGTTCGGGAAAGCCGGTATGGTTGATATTGTTGGCAGAACGCCAGGGAAAATCCGCCCAGTGCGCCCCTGCTTCAATAATGTTGTGCTGGAAATAGTGCTGATGCACCAGTACCAATCCTTCCTGGTCTGCCAGGTCGGCAAACTGCTTCAGGCGCAGCCAGTACCAGTGATTATATTTTGTAAGGTCATAACGGCTAAGCCCATCCCAGGCGGCATCCTGTCCGCTGCGGGCAAAAGGCTGTTCATAAAAAGGCGGCCATACTTCACCGTCCATACGGCGCACACGCTCATGATCATCACGGCGGCGCTCATACCAGAGCCCGTAATTGTGTTCCAGTGCTACAATATGATGTTCCTTCATCCACCTGCTTACGTCGGGCAGATCATCTGTGAGCCCCGTACCAGTGCGTCCCGGTACAAAACGGGTGATGTGGGGCGATGCTTCCTTTATACCGTCAGGATGTACGTTGCCACGCCACCAGGACACTTCATGCCGCGAGCCGGTGAGCACAGCTTTACCACGCAGCAGCCAGCCGTTGGACAAATGCATGGGGGCAGCGCCGTTTGAAGGTTGAAGGGTTTGAGAGTTTGACGGTTTGAAGGTTTGAGCGCCCGCGGTTTGTGTGGGGATCGGATTACGTGTGGCGCTATTAGCGATCCAGTCTTTCAGTTGTACCAGTGGTTGGGCGGCAGCGGTGGTCAGGGCTGCGGCTACCTGTACAGAAGGACTACTGGATGCTTCCGATCCAACAGGTAGCAATTGTGCGCGCTGCAATACCTCCTTCCCTACTCTTTCTGCCAGCTGCGCATAGTATAAACTGCGCGGTTGAATATGTTCGTTAGATGCTTCCCAGTAGCCGTCTCCCTGGAATTGCGCCCAGGCGCCGAAACACCAGTTATTGGCGCCGGGAGGACGGTAACAATCTATGCGGGCGGCGCTGCATTGCCACAGTACACTATTGGCAGCGCACCATCCGGCGCCCTGGCCATCCTGTCCGCGGTTGCCAAAGCGCAGGGCTTGTCCGTCGATATTAACAATATCAAACAATACACCGGAGGCCCAGCTGTCAATAGTGCCGCTGAAGTTAAATGGTAAGTGTGCTTCGCATTGTACAAATGCATTTGGTCCGGCGGCACAGAAGCCTGCGGCAAAATCGTGATAGCCATGTTCTGCATACAGGCGTTGAAAAAGGCATTGCTGGCCGCTGGTAAAGAAAGTATAACGGCGCTGCCCGCCAATTTCAGACACAGGTGCAAGCGAGATACAATCCTCCACCGTTACCCGTCTGGCAGTTTCAAGCACCGCTACTGCCGAACCGGCAAAATGCTCAAAGGTAACCTGCCGCACCCATGCATCAGCGATGTTTTCCAAAGTGATGGCCATCCAGCGGTGATCTTCATCTTTGGGTTGGTGCTGATCATAGGAGGAACGGCAACGCAGGTGTTCTACCCCGCTGTTCATGATACGGCCCGGCCACTGGTATGTTGCTATTGTTGCACCGCCATAGGCAGTGTCCAGCGCAGTGGTCAGCGGCGCATCCAGGGTAATGGTGCTGCCATTTACGGCAGTGATGGTACGGTCCCAGTCAATATCACGCTCACCGGGTTTCCAGCCCAGGGCGGTAATGCCCCCGCCAAAATGGTCCATTCCCAGTAATTTGATCCAGGCTATGGTAGAAGGCCGGTGCACGATCACCTTATCACCGGCTTTGAACTGCTGCGGATGATCTACGTGCAGGGTTTGTGCATTCACTGGTACATAGGTATCGGTGATCCTGGCAGGCGCTGAAAGGGAACGGTTGTTAATACCTGTGATCCGTATCAGCGTTTGCCTGTCAAATCCTGTACCGTTCAGTATCGTACCTGATCCGCCCATACCGCTGCCCCGCAGTATTACACCGGACGCGCGGATACGAAGACTGCCTGCAATATCATACTGCCCTTTCTGCAGCAACACCGCTCCGCGGATGCCCTGCTTATCAGCCGGCAGTGCAGACACCTGGTCCAGCGCGGCCTGTATGGTTGCCGTGGCATCCCCTTTTACCAGGGGCACTACCACGCGCACGGGAACATCCGGGATGGCCTGTTCTCCGGCCATGTAACCGCAATAAGAAAAATCGGGTATACGGTTGCCCTGCGGATCAGGCGTATACACCAGTGTGCCGCCGGTATTCAGACTTACCGGCGGCAGTGGCTTGGGCTGTTTTGGCGATTGGGCATATGCGTTAACAGCCAGTAGAACAGTAAATAAGCTAGTCGTTAATTTCATTTCGATCCTGCCTCCCGCCTTTTCTTCCAGTCCTGCTCCGCCTGTTTCATGTTAATACCGGCGGCAGCAAGATAATTGTTGATCCGGCCTTTATATTTTCCAAACCATTGATGTTTCTTTTCAGAGGAGCCTGCATCCATAGCATGTTCCCTTGCTTCCACCAGCCAGGCCATGATCTGCGCCCGTTGCTGCTCCGTAAGATCGGGCAGCATGTCCGTATACACCCTGTAAGTAAGCGGCAGCACACCATAGGTCATGCCATCCTTTACCTGGTTCACCTGTTGTGCATTCAGCCTGGCAGAGAGCTTCGCGAGATAATCGTTATGCAGCTGCTGCAGCCGCTTCGCCTTGCCGGTGGTATCCGATACAGCATCCAGCTCATTGAGCCGCAGGTACTGCCCTGCTATAATATCCCGTACTTCAGCGGCTCTGGCTGCGTCAGTAAGGCCAAGGGTAGTTACGATCTTCTCCGCACGTTGTGTAACCACACGCACGTAGGCAGTATCCTGCGCCTTCGGCGTCTGAGCCATGGCCGGGATCGCTGCGAACAGGCATCCCGCTAAAAGTAAAAAGCATATCTTTTGCATACCAGCAGATTGTTATCAGCGGCCAGACTGACCGCTTATTTTTCCTGAAAGGGTGTTAAAATTATTCTTCGGATCTTTCCAGTTCACCTTCTTCTGCGGGTTGATCCCGTTGATGAACTTTTCAATATTCGTGTACCCATCTCCGTTCATATCCTTTACCGCATCGGCCGCATCATGGGGATCCAGTCCGTGCTTCCGCTCCCATTCATCGGGCATACCGTCGTTATCGGTGTCCTTATAGGGTGTTCCTTTATACTCCGGATAGCCACCCACCTGGCTGATATCGGATATAATACCATCCTTATATGAGTCTTTCGGCATGCGGCGTTTTATGAATTCGCTGCCAATGCTGTTATCTGTTCCTTCCTTGTAGCGGATCTCACCTGTACGCACCTGTTCTATCACACGGGTATCTACCGCATCGCGTTTAGGAAGTGTGGCGCCTGCATTATCCAGCACGTATTCGTAGGCTTCCTTTGCCGTCATCACAGTGATAGCCGGCATGGGAAAGGGTTTCTCTACGCGCATATCATCACGGTTCGGACCTGCATCCTGCAGGTTCTCCACCTGTACGCCACCTTCCCAGTTATTCCTTGTTATCTTATCATATCCTTCCATGATATTGCCATTCACATAGGCCCTGCCATATACCTTGAAAGGATATTTGCTGCGGCCTGATTCCGGCTTTATAATACGGTGTCCTACCGGCTCATCCTTCGGTGTAACTGGTCCGGGCTTGTAGTAGTTGTTGATCACGTTATACATGGCGCGGTAATCGCCGCCGTCCATGGTGCGGTGCTGCCAGTTGAACACAATGTTGTTCACAAAATTGAAGCAGCCGTACCAGCCAACAGAGGGGTTACGCCCGGTATTGCAGGCCCAGAGGTTCCGCATGAAGGTGCAGTGCTCTCCGCCCAGGGTGCTGCCAAAAGAATGGTTATAGGTATCCAGCGCCTCTGAAGAGATACAGTTCTGGATGGTAACATTCACCGTGGGCAATTTCTGTTCCTTTGATCCATCGCCGGGATCGTACATATGACGGTAGATGGAGATGTTCTCGTCCAGGCCCCAGCTGGCAGAGCAATGGTCGATGATAATATTGCCGATCGGGTTACCGCCAAGCGCATCATCCCTGCGCGCTACAAACGTTTCACCACGACGGAAGCGCAGGTAACGGAGTATCACATCGTGGGTATTGATCCATACGGATTCGCCGGCTATGCATACGCCATCTCCGGGCGCCGTCTGCCCTGCAATGGTGATGTAAGGCGCCCGGATGATCAGCGGACTTTTCAAACGGATAATACCCGCTACATTGAAAACAATAATACGGGCGCCGCCCTGTTCGCAGGCCTCGCGTAAGGTACCCGGGCCACGGTCTTCCAGACTGGTCACCACGTATACCTTACCGCCACGGCCGCCTGCTGTAAAAGCCCCGCCGCCTTCCGCACCGGGAAAGGCGGGAATGTCTGCCTGCGGCAGGTCTATGGGCCGGGATGCCCAGGGCACATAAGGCTTGCCGTGTTTGGCGTCTTCCCGGATGATGGGCAGTGCCTTTTTCCAGGCCTCGTCAGACAGGCGCAGGGCTTCTTTCAGCGCGGCATCACTGGAATCCTGTATCCGCGCTGGTATGGTGGGATATTGCGCCATTAGCGGCTGTACCAATCCCATTGTGATCAAGCAGGCTACTGCCACTGCAAAAAACTTCCGCATGTTGTTGTCCTTTTTAAGCATGGGTTCCAATTTCTTATCATTATTGTGCCGGTTCGAAATTACCGCCCCATCCTATGTTCTGAACCAGCAGCGGGTTGTTATCCAACGCTGATTTAGGTATAGGGAAATAATAGTATTCAGGTTTCCAGCCGATAGCGTATTTAGTATCCATTTCTTTAGGCTTGAGCTCAAAGTATTCCCTGTAGGCCCTGTCCAGAGTAACGGTATCGCGTTGTGCTTCAAAATCAGCTGCACTGATGATAGCTGTTTTCAGGTTAATGGTCAGGCCGGTTCGTCTCTTACCATTCAGTTTGGTTTCAAACAGTTTCCAGCGGCGAAGATCCCAGAAACGTTTACCTTCAAAAGCAAATTCGTACAGTCTTTCATCGAGGATCGCGTCAAACATTTCTGCACGGGTCATTGCGGGTTTCAAACCATATAGTCCGTCATCCCCTGCCAGGATGCCGGCGCGCTGGCGGATGGCGATCAGCTCATCATAGGCCTCAGATGGTTTGTTAATGCCGTTAGCCGCTTCTGCCAGGTTTAGCAGCACTTCTGCATAACGGATTTCCATCCAGTCTGTACCGGAGTACTGTACTTCACCCGTAGCCGGTTTCGGGTCGATCGCCTTACGGCAATAAAAAGCGGTATTGGATGCCTTTCCTTTTTCAGTGGTTTTTCCATCTGCCGTATACGTCCATAGCTTATAGCCGGATACACCGTTGAGCGGCCAGTTCACCCCGTTGAATGCGATAGTGGCATCAAAACGGGGATCACGGTTCCTGTAAAACAGCTGTGGATCATAGGGATAATCTGCAGAAGCTTCAGCGGGCTTCTTCCCGTCTTTCATCGGGAAAGCATCTACCAGTTCTTTTGAAGGCTGGTTAGATCCGCCGCCGGTACCGTTAATGGAAGGCCGTGTGCTGTTATCGTAACCGTTGTTCTTTCTTGCCTGATCGCCGGTGGCATTGTTGAAACAGGTAACGAATACGGCTTCAGGATTATTCACCTCTGTAAACCACATCTGGCTGAAAGAAGTGTGCAGTCCATACCCATTGGCAGACAGCAATGTTTTGGCCGCCTTACATGCATCATAGGCAGCCTGCCACCTGTCTGCCAGACCAGCGGGGTTAAATTCCGGGCTGGCCCAGTATAAAAGCACCCTGCCTTTCAAAGCTGCCGCTGCTGCACTGGTGATACGGCCCCAGTCAGCAGCCCCATTGGGCCACCTGGCAGGCAGCACAGCCATAGCAGCGTCCAGGTCTTTCAGGATCTGTGCGATACATTCTGATGTCTTACTACGTGGCACATAAGCATTATCTTTTGCCTCCTCCCCTACGGCTTCCTGTTGTACCAGGATCAGGGGCACACCGCCATAAAGCTTTACCAGCTCAAAATACCGCCATGCACGCAGAAAATACGCCTGTCCTTTCAGTGTAGCCTTCCAGGTTGGTGAGATGGTGCCTTTGTCTATTTCCTGCAGGAAAAGGTTCAGCGCCCTTATTTTCCCGTAGTTATTATTGGCATCCAGCTTGGTGCCGAAATCGGCTACATCATTCACCAGCAAACTTCCTTCAAAATATTTGCTTTCACCATAAGATTCATCAGAGAGATTACTGCTGGAACCCCAGGTACCACCCCAGGAAGGTAAATTCTGATCATAAAGATAATCCAGGTAGGTGCGCGCAAGCACCGAGTCATTAAACACAAGGTTGGCCTGCAGGGGAGCCCAGGTCTCTTTTATCCAGCACCTTGCTGCAGGAAGCAGTTAACAAAAGCAGCCCTGCGAATATGAATATATGAATACGTTTGTACATGATCATTGATTTTGGCAGAGTTATAAACTAACGTTCAGGCCGAATGCCATCGTTCTCATCAGCGGATATACAGCGTAAGACCCCAGCGCATTATCTTTATAATCGTAAGGATTATAGAAGTTAAAAGGATTGGTACACGCCAGGTATACTTTAAACGACTGGAAGCCGATGCTCTTCGCGAGAGAAGGCGAGAAAGTATACGACAGGTTAAGTGTTCTCATTCTGAAAGAGAAGGAGTTCCTGAACCAGAAAGCAGACGTGCGGTCGTACTGATCGTCGAAATAAGGAGAAGGATATTTTGCATCCGGGTTTTCCGGCGTCCAGTGATCGTTCCAGAAGGCGGGACGATTAGAGGTGACAGTAGCCTGTTTACGTGCATCGCTTTCAACCACATTCTGTCCGCCGAATGCGCCCGACATCACCATATCAATACGGAACCCTTTGTAACCTGCGCCGATGGAAAGACCGAAACCATAATGGTTATTGGCCTTTTTAGAAATCCAGTCTTCATCATTCTCATCCACTACACCATCAGGACCAGCATATTGATTGGTCAGCGGATCTTTTGGTCCACGGATATCTTTATAGTAAAGCATTCCGGGCTCGGGCGTTTTCCCGAATACCTTGTAGTCCGGGTTCTTAGACAGGAAAGCATCTACTTCTTCCTGTGTGCGGAACATGCCGAGGTAGTGATACCCTCTCACGCCCCTGTCCATTGAATAGCCATTAGGGTCTTCCCATGTACCACGAATACCTTTGTCTACATCCACTTTTATTGCTTTGGCATCGCTCCAGCTAAGGAAACCGTTTACATAATAATTGATGTCCCTGCCGATACGATCGCTCCAGCCCAGCGACAGCTCATAACCGTAGGCATTCACCGTGTTGTAATTCTCTGCCGCGATGTTGGAACCTACCGTCAGCGGCACACTGGCCGTGAGGCTGGTCAGCATATTATAGCGATGATCAAAGAAGGCGTCCACGGTGGCAGAGAGGCGGCTGTTCAAGGCCTTGACGTCAATACCAAAGTTGAATTTCAGATCATCGTCCCAGCGTGCTGCAGGGTTGGGCAATGATTCCGGTTTGGTACCTACGGACTTGTTACTGTTGCCGCCAAAGACGGCGCCGGAAGTCTGGCTGGGGGTAAACCGCTGCAAATATCCCCAGGGTTTGGTTGCATCGCCACCCAGGTGACCGGCAGAAGCCCTCAGCTTCAGGTAATCAAACGCGCGAACGTTTCGCTGGAAGAAGCCTTCCTGCGACACCACCCATCCCAGTGACAGGGAGGGAAAGAAGCCCCAACGGTATTGCGGTGCGAAGTTGGTGGAGGCATCATAGCGGAAGGCAAATTCCAGCAGGTATTTATTGTCGTACGCGTAGTTGGCGCGGCCGATATAGGATAGGTTGCCGGTTTCGTTGGCGGTTTCCCACACATTCATATTACCGAAAGCAAACCTGGAGATATCAGGTGCGCCATCGGTAGGATCTTCTGTATAGGCCTGCACATCGTCATATGAATATTCGCGTTGCTCTGCTACCGCCAGCAGTGAAATATCATGTTTACCAAATTTGCGGGCGTAGTTAAGATAGGCATTGAGCTGATAACGGTCTGCATACGATGGTTTAAAGTATACACGTCCGCCGTTCTTTACGCGCACCGTCTTAATAGGATCTCCTGCATAAATGTGATTATGGCCGCCTTCCATATCAAAGGCATATACATAATAGTAGGTACCGAACTGTTTGGGAAAGACATTATCCATCAGTTTAGCATACTGCACCTTTGCAGTCAGCCCTTTGATAAATGTGGGCTGGTACTCCAGGTTGGCCACTACATTGAGGCCATTGCCCCGGGTTTGAGAATAGTTGCTCAGATTCTGTACCTCGAAGAAGTGAAAAGCGTCAATGGTATTGCTGCTGCTGCTCAGCTGCGTAGGATAGCCGTTCACGTAAGGCGGTGTGAACTGCGGTGTGTACAGCAGGCCTCTCATATCATTCTCCACATTCTCAGATCCTACCTTCATGAGGTATAATTTGGTATTGGAAAGATCCCCACTCACAGACAAGCCCATTTTCAGTCCGGTAGCCAGTTTCACATCGCCGCTGGCCCTGAAGGTCCATTTATCGTTCTTGATATTATCGAAGTTGCCATTCTGGTAGAAGTAAGAGGCACCGGCAAAAAAGGTAGCCTTCTCCGTACCACCGCTTACATTAAATGCATGGCGGGTTACCAGGGAAGATTTCCATGCCTGGCGCAGCCAGTCGTAATTATTATTCCTGAAATGTTCCAGTTCATCCGGTGTATATACCTGGTTATCGTCTGCGGTTTTCCCGTCTGCGAAGTAAATATCGTTCATGTACCGGGCATGCTCGTAGCCATTCATCATGGTTGGCAACGAGGTTGCCTGGTTAAGGGCAACGGAAGAATTATAGTTGATCACCAGCTTACCGGCTTTTCCTCTTTTGGTTCTTACCACGATAGCGCCCTGTGATGAGTTAACCCCATACACCGCTGCCGCGGCATCTTTCAATACGGAAATGCTTTCCACCTCTGTCGCATCCAGCAGGTTGAAATCTTCCTGCGTTCTGATCACATCATCGATCACGTATATCGGGCTGGTAGTGCCACCGTCTTTAGAGAAGATCACCGGGTTGCGGATAGTGATCACCCCTGCATCGCCCGGGCGGCCGTTACCACCGCTCACGCTCACGCCCGGCAGTTTGCCCTGGAGCGTAGCGCCCAGGTTTCCCAGGGGAAGATCTTCAATTTCCTTTACATTCACCGTAGCCACCGCACCGGTTAAATGTGTCTTCTGCTGGGTGCCGTAACCTACTACCACCGTTTCATTTAAGGATGTTACACTGCTCTTCAGGGTAACATTTACCGCAGAGCGGTCGTTCACCGGCACCTCCAGCGGGGCATGGCTGATAAATGAAAATACCAGTGTTGCTTTTCCGTCGGGCACCTGTATAGTGTAGTTGCCATCTGCATCGGTAACGGTTCCTTTCTGTACACCTTTTACCCGTACGGTAACACCCGGTACTTCCTCTCCTTCTTCTGATAATACTTTTCCTTTTACGGTAACAGGCATAGGCTTTCCCTGTGTGGCGACAGGATCAGGTGTCTGGGCAAGCGTCAAACGTGGACAGGCGCCGGTAATGATCAGCATCAGCCACAGCATAATCCCCCCTGTGGTAATGCGCTTACCTGAAAGTAGTTTTGTAATCATTTTTCTAATGATTTAGTGGAACTTGGAATAATAGAATAGGTTGATACTTGTTGTGTCTTTCAGACAATTAAAGAAATGCTGACACTCATTGGCGATAATTTCTTCATAACTCATGGAATTTTTTATGACCTTCCCCTTACAACCGGAGATGCTGTCTTTTGCTCCGGTTTACTTCCGTATACGCAGAAGTATTAATCCCGGGATCAAGCTACAGCAATTTTCATTTACATCCGGCACGAAGTCACCGTTTTTTTTACGCAATCGTTGCCGGCAACGTTGGCATTGACAAATTATCCAAAAAACAGGTATCATAGTATAGTATACTTGGAAATTATGATGTACCTTTCTGCAATTAACCTGGATCTTCTCATTACGTTATGATCCCGCTGCTGTCCCAAGCCAGGTTATGATGAATGCTTTGCTGTACACCTGCCGGCATGTTTTACTATGTCTGCTGCTGGCGGGTACTTACTACCAGGATATTTCCGCACAAAAGAAGATTGTTTACCAACCCGACTGGAGCTCGTTGCAACAGCATACCGAAGTGCCGGAGTGGATACGTGACGCTAAATTTGGCATTTACTGCCATTGGGGCGTGTATACCGTGCCAGCCTATAATAATGAACATTATTATTCTCACATGCACGCAGATTCCGGCTATTCAAAACTAGGCACCTATCAGCGGCACCAGGCGTTGTATGGGCCGCTCAGTAAGTTTGGATACCATGATTTCATCCCGATGTTCAAAGGCGAACATTTTAATGCTGATGAATGGGCCGATCTTTTTGTAAAAAGCGGGGCGCGTTTTGCCGGACCGGTAGGCGAACATCACGATGGATTTTCCATGTGGGACAGTCAGCTCACACCTTTCAATGCCAAACAAATGGGGCCTCACCGCGATGTGGTAGGCGAGCTGGAAAAAGCCATCCGCAAAAGGGGTATGAAATTTTTTGTATCCCTGCACCATGAACTGAACTACGGCTATGTAAAGCCCAAACCCGGATGGGCTGCGGCCAATCCTAAATATGCCAAACTATATGGCACCCCCATGCCCCATGAACAATGGCTCAACATGTGGATGGGCAAGTGCAATGAAGTGGCAGACAAATACCATCCGGACATCATGTACTTTGACTCCTGGCTGGAGCAGATACCGGAACAATACATCAAACAATACCTAGCGCATTATTTCAACAGCGCGGAACAACGCGGACAGGAAGTGATCATGACCTACAAAGGCAATGATATACCTGATGGCATTGGTATGCTGGACCATGAGAATACCAATCCCGATCGTATTATAGAAAAACCCTGGCTCTGCGATTACTCCATCGGCAGTGGCAAAGCACTCTCCTGGGGTTATACAGAAGGAATGGACATTCGCACACCGCGCGAAATCATCCACAAGATCATTGAAGTCGTAAGCAAGAACGGACAGCTGTTGCTCAACCTTTCACCTAAGGCAGACGGCAGCATTCCACAAGACCAGCAGGAAGTAATGTTCAGGGTAGGCAAATGGATGTGGGCATTTGGAGAAGGCATTTATAACACACGCCCCTTTAACGTATATGGTGAAACCACCTCCAGCGGACAGAAAGTGCACTATACGCGGAAAGGAGATACACTCGTATGCCATCTTCCTGGACTGGCCGGGAGATGGAAAAACAGTGCAGCTAACAGCACTTAACAGCAACACCATCGGGGAAGTGCAATCCCTGCAACTGCTCGGACTGAAAGCCCTGGAGGCTTGTCCCTACCAGCTGGATGAACAGGGGCTTTCCATCACCATCCCCGCAAAAACAAGGATACCATCCGACTTTGCCTACGTATTCAGAATTATAACGAAGCATTCCATTCATAACGTGAACGGCATTGGGCAGCAGACGCCCGGGCCGCAGGGGAACCATGCACAGGCAGGTTCCCCTTTACCTTCTGATGAGTTACCACTGTTTGACATCATCGGCGGACCAGCAACACCTGTAATACAGGAAGGTATGCCCGGCACCGAAGGCATACAGGGAGGGTTTGAAGGAGGCGCCTGTGTAAAGATCAACGGTGTATATCATATGTTCCCGACAGAAAGAGCCGGGGAAGCCGGCATACCACCTTACTATGACCGTGTGAAAACCCGCATAGGGCACTGGAGCAGTAAAGACGCCATCCACTGGAAACGGGAATCTACCATTTACCAGGCCAGCGGCCAGTACGCGCTTACAGCAGATGATAACCCGCTGAACGATCGCCGCGCCGCGCTCTGGTCTTTCATGCCTGTTTACGATACCGTACATCAGCGCTGGTATGGCTACTACCTGGCCTATACCGTTCATAAGGACATAGAACCTAATCACTGCTTTGGCAGGATATGGAGAAGCGAATCTGTAAAAGCAGGTATTAACGGCATTGGCGGTCCGTATACTGATAAAGACATTATCCTGGAACCGGGGATGGACAGCCAGCTGTGGGAAGGACGCCAGGGCGTAGCCTCCTTCTTCCCCTACCCTGTTGGCAATGGGTGGCTGGGCTTTTACGCAGGCGCGTACCCTTACGCCAAAGCAGCAGATTATCCGGAGAAAACAGGCAAAGGCTGGTTCATCGGCCTGGCCCGTGCGGCCTCCCTTGAAGGGCCCTGGACCCGCCTGGATACTACGGTGAACCCGGTAACATCCATACATCCCTATTTTGTGGAAAACCCCATTGTAAGCAAATTACCAAATGGCATATACATCGCTGTATTTGACGGAGGGCCCGAAGGCTTCGGGCTGCACCTGCCTAACATGATGGGGTATACGCTTTCCAGAGACGGGCTGCATTGGAGCCCCGCACGCTACATTCCCATTCACACCAGGGTAAAGAAATGGTGGGATATTATGCGTACACCGCTTTGCCTGATACCGGAAGGTAATGACCGCTACACCATCCTCTACGCAGCCATCAACAACCAGCAGCGTTTTCACCCGATAGGAATGGTACAGGTAAAACTCAACCGGCAGGCATTAGCCGCGATCACCAGCACTCTGAAATAAAAAGAAAAAGAGAACATGCGAACAGGAAAGATATACAGCTACATACGGCAATCTGTCATCTTACTATCCGCTTTGCTGCTGCACAGCTACTGCATGCAAGCGGCAGCCGACAGCAGCATTGTACTGCTGACCGCTGAAAAAACCCATCCACGTATACAATACGGCGTGTCGCAATTAAGCAAAGCGCTTGCAACAGCAGGTTATAAAGTACAACTTGGCAGCGGCAGGACCACAGCCGGTAAAGGAGCAGTCATCATCATAGGATTACTGGAAGAGGAAAGGATACAAGCAGCTATCCGGCAATACCACCTGCCGGTAAAAAGCCAGCCGGGTAAGGAAGGCTTCACCATCAGCACCACGCAGGGCTATACGCTTATTGGCGGGGCAGACGCCAGCGGCACACTTTATGGCTGCCTTGAACTGGCAGAACAGGTACGCCTGAACGGTAAGCTGCCCGGCAGCCTTCAGTTCAGTGATCAGCCGGAAATGGTACTGCGCGGCACCTGTGTTGGCATTCAGAAAACCACATACCTGCCCGGAAGAACCGTATATGAGTATCCGTATACCCCGGAGGAATTTCCCTGGTTCTACGATAAAACCCTGTGGATACAGTACCTGGACATGCTGGCTGCCAACCGCATGAATTCACTCTACCTTTGGAACGGCCATCCCTTTGCATCGCTGGTAAGACTGGAAGACTATCCCTACGCCGTAGAAGTAGACAGCGCCACTTTCCGCCGCAACGAAGAGATGTACCGTTTTCTCACCACAGAGGCAGACCGCCGCGGTATATGGGTGATACAGATGTTCTACAACATCATCCTCTCCAAACCTTTTGCAGAAAAACACGGGCTTGCCACGCAGGACCGTAAACGCCCTATCACCCCGCTGATAGCAGATTACACCCGCAAATCCATCGCCGCCTTTGTAAGCCAGATTATCCTAACGTGGGGTTACTGGTCACACTGGGCGAAGCAATGGAAGGTGATGAGATGGACGTGGAATGGTTTACAAAAACGATCATACCAGGCGTTAAAGACGGGCTGAAACAGCTGGGACAAAACAACCTTCCGCCGATTGTGCTGCGCAGTCATGACAGCAACCCGCAACTGGTGATGGAGGCGGCCCGCCCGCTTTACCCCAACCTGTATACCATGGGCAAATACAATGGCGAAGCATTGACCACCTATACGCCCAGAGGTCCCTGGGCGGCTATGCACCAGGATATGAGCCGCCTGGCCGCCGCCCATATTGACAATGTACATATACTGGCCAACCTGGAACCTTTCCGCTACGGCGCCACCAGCTTTATACAAAAGAGCGTACAGGCCATGCATAATATACATGGCGCCAACGGCCTTCACCTGTACCCGGAGTCAGCTTACTGGGACTGGCCCTATACGGCAGACAAAGCATCGCCACGCTTACTGCAGACTGCACGCGACTGGCTCTGGTACGAAGCCTGGGCGCGCTACGCCTGGAACTGTCATCGTGACCGCAGCAAGGAAGACCAGTACTGGAGCACCCGGCTCGACAGCATATTTGGCACCGGCGCCGGGAAACATATACTGGAAGCTTATGAACAATCAGGCGAAATAGCGCCTAAACTGTTACGCCGCTTCGGCATCACTAACGGTAACCGCCAAACGCTTACACTTGGCATGCTTATGAGCCAGCTCATTAACCCGTCCAGGTGGCGGGTATGGCCAGACCTCTATAACTCTGACGGCCCTGAAGGCGAAACGCTCACCGAATATGCCGTCAAAGAATGGAAACGCGAAACACATACAGGAGAAACACCTGTACAGATCATACAGGAAGTAACCCGGCATGGCGACCTCGCAGTAGCTGCTATAGAGCGGGCCGCCGGCAGCGTACAGGATGCTGGGGATGAATTTGCACGTATCAGGAATGATATGTATTGTTACCAGGCCCTGGCCCATCACTTTGCCGCCAAAGTGCAGGCAGCCCTGCTGGTATTACGGTACCAGTACTCTCACGATATCCACGACCTGGAAAAAGCATTACCCTGGCTGGAACAAAGCCTGCATCATTTCAGGGAGCTGGAACGCCTTACCAGGAACACCTACCTGTATGCCAACAGCATGCAAACCCAGCAAAGAAAAGTGCCGGTTAGCGGCGCCGACGGCAAGAACAAAACCTGGACAGAACTGCTACCCTTTTATGAAGCAGAGCTGCGCCATTTTAAAGCCCACCTGGCTTCACTACGCCACGGTAATAACAAAGGGACTGGAAGCCCCCAGGTATTAAGCCCCGCAACCGTTACCCTTCTGCATCCCGTGCCCGGTTACTATCAACCGCAAACAGGATCAAGGGTATACGCCGATGAGCCACTGAAAATCACCTCCCTGGTTCCGGCGCTGCGCCAACTGAGGGGCATACAGCTCTCCCGGCAGCAACAGCTGGAAAAAGGCACCACCCTCCGGTTCCGCAGCGAGACGCCCGTAAAGGTAGTAGTTGGCTTCTTTCAATCTAAAGACCCCGCCTACCTGAAAGCACCCGATCTTGAAACAGACGCCAGCGCCGACAACCATGGACAGTCAGCTGTACGCCTCACCAATGCCATACAGCTGCACGGCCAGCCATCCGTGAACATACACACCTACTACTTCCCCGCTGGCCAGCACACCCTTGTTTTAGGCAAAGGCGCTTGCCTCATTCTTGGCTTTATGGACGGCCAGCAGCAGGAGGAGGGTACAACGAGTGGCACACTGGAGCAGCTCTTCAATTAATAATTATACAGGCCGTAGCTATCCTGTCTGACCTCACCCTATGATTATTCATTATTAATTATTAATTTTTAGTACAGTACAATGGAATCACTCATCTCACTAGACCACACGTCCGGTTCGCCGAAATACCAGCAGGTCATACAGTCTATTATCAACGCGATAGACAGCAAAAGGCTGAAGATCGGCGACAAGCTTCCCTCTGTGAACGAGGTCAGCGATAGCACCGGTATTGCCAAGAAAACCGTGGTGCAGGCCTTCGAACACCTGAAACAGACCGGCGTTATTACTGCCGTTAAATACAAGGGCTACTTTGTAGCCAGCGCCAACACGCAGTCCAAACACAACGTCTTCCTGCTGTTCAATAACCTCAACGCGTACAAGGAAGACATATATGAGGGCATTAAGGAAACAATTGACGGTAAAGGCGTGGTAGACATTTTCTTTCACCACAACAACGTGGAAGTGTTTAACACCCTGATCGCGCAAAGTGCCGGCAAGTATACCGCCTATGTGATCATGCCCATTCAGCACAAAGGGATTGAGCCCGCGCTAAGAAAGCTGCCGCAGGAAAAGATCTATATACTTGACCTGGGCTATACCGACTGGGGCGCCCGCTACCCTTCCGTTTGCCAGTACTTTGAAGAGGACATCTACAAAATGCTGCAGCAGTGCATCAGGAAAATACGGCGCAAATACCAGAAACTGGTGCTGGTACAGGGACCCGACTTTTACAACCTGAAGCAGATTGAAAAAGGTTTCCGACAGTTCTGCAAGGATGCTGAACTCGAATGCTCTATTATTACCCACACCAGGAACAGGAAGCCGGAACGCGGTGAATTATACGTGCTGGTACATGACCAGGACCTGGTAGTGCTGGTGAAGAAGATCGCACAGTCGTCGTTGAAACTGGGCAGGGACATCGGTATTATCTCCTATAATGAAACCCCCATCAAAGAGATCGTTGCCAATGGCATTGCCACCATCTCCACTGATTTTGCGAAAATGGGAACTGACCTGATCCATATGATCGTGAAAAGAAAAAAAGCACATCTGAAGAATCCCTGCAGGCTGGTAGAAAGAGCATCATTCTGAGTGCGGCAGGCTGCTATATTTCCTGGTTGTATGAATTACCGCCAGGAATGGCTGGTGCTGGACATTAATATTCCGGGCGGAAACAACCTGCAGATGATAGACGCGGTACGCTTACGGCAGCCCAGAATAAAAATACTGATCTTCTCAGGGTACGAAGAACAACTGTTTGCCCTCAACTACATACAGGCGGGTGCAGACGGCTACCTGGTGAAGCACTCTTCAGAAGAAGATATAAAGAGTGCATTGAAAGCAGTCAGGGGAATTCAATCTTTACCACAGCGCCGCAATACGGTTTATTCTCTGCGGTCAGGCGTCCCTTCATCTGTTCCAGCAATTCCATCACAATGATCAGGCCCAGGCCGTTGTGAGCGGGCATGGTGTCTTCCACCTTTCTCATGGGATGCCAGTACGCATTGATCCAGTGCAGCAGCGCTGGCGGCAGACCGGTTCCCGTATCTTCAATACTTACCTGTATCATACCCTCGCCATGCATGGCGGAGATCATAATCTCTCCCTCCCTGATGTTTTTCACGGCATTGTCCAGCAGGTTATGCAATACCACAGCCAGCGACTGATAGTTGGCGCAGAACTGCAGCTCCGGCGGCACGTTATTGAGAATGACGGTATTATTTGTTTCGGCAATACTACTGAAGATATCGATCTTTTCTTCTACCAGTTCGCGGAGGTCGATCTCTTCGGGAACTGCATACCCATTCTTCACATGGGTGCGGTAAAATCCCTCGTCGTAGGGGTTTTAGGACTCTATTGGTAAAAATACATAATGAAATTTAAAGTGTCTGTAAAACAATAGTTGTAATTACAGCGGTGTTTACCAGCATCATATATAAGAGGCTGGCAATATTACCTGGAAAGTTGCACCTGCTTTCAGTACACTCGTAACAGTAAGATGACCTCCGTTCAGTTCTACCAGCTCTTTCACGAGCAGCAGGCCAAGTCCTGCGCCGGGTTCATTTTCTGTTCCGGAAGAGTGTGTACGCTGTTCGGGGTTGAACAATTGCTCCAGCAGGTCTTCATTCATACCGATACCCGTATCCGTTACACTGATCTCCACCAGTCCATTGGCATTGCTTACAGTGATCCGTATGCTGCCGCCTTTGGGCGTAAATTTCACCGCATTGGATACAAGGTTCCTGATGATCAGCTGCAGGTGTGTAGGATCTGCATATACCAGGATGTCGCGATCACATCTACGAATAAACCTGAGCCGCTTTTCCGACAACTGCGCTTTAAACTGACTGGCCACCTGTTCCAGGGTATCGTACACGTTACAGTAACGTGGCGCAGGGATCAGGCCTTTCAGGCGTGTATGCGACCAGCGCAGGGTATTTTCAAGGCTTAGCAGTACATTATCGAGATTACTTTTGAACCGGCCGGTGAAATCGCTGATCCTGGCGGGAGACAGCTCCTCTTCCTTCTGGAGCACGTTGCGCAAGGCTGATAGTGGCTGTAGCAGGTTATGAGACAGGGACGACAGGATCTGTTCTTTGGATCTGTTCAGGTTTTCGAGGCGGAGCGCCTTCTCCTCGTTCTGGCGGTTGAGTGTTTCCAGCTGGCGGCGGTCGCGCTGCTGTTCGTATTTATAGTACAGCAGCACCATGGTCATCAGCACAAAAAGGTTGGTAGCGCTGATCACATCCCGGGAGGCAGGCAGCGCCTCGATCAGCGGCTGGTGGTTACCGTTATAGATGCGGATAAAGATAAAGGCGAACATGTTCAGCAGGGAGAGCGCTATAATCATCCACCAGGAATTCAGCAGCAGCACAATCACTGCAATGTCGAGCAGGAGGAACAGTTCGGTATTATTCTGGTAGCAGAGTGAGATATAGCTGAAGAAACCGGGTATCAGCGCTACGGTAAAATAACGCGCAGCCGGGAAAAAACCGAGATGCTGTAACTGGAAAATGAGCAGCATACACCCAATAAGGAAGGCATAGGAAAAAGCCAGGTGATAGTGGGCGCCCAGGATATTCCACACGCAGAGGATCGTCACCATGGTCATACCTATAAGATTACCGACATTCAGTGACCTGATCTTTTTTTGCTCTTCTGACGGGAGGCCGGGCCTGAGGCCGACCTTAACGATTTGACTGATAGAAAGTTTCATCGGATATACGAAACTATATCTTTTTCGTATTATTTTCCAGTTGGTTAACGATTGGTTAACTATCGCTTAGCCAGAGATCAGTAATTTTAGTACGAATTTATAAGGAATAGAGCAAGGCATTCCTGCCTGGCTGTCATTTTCACCTAAAAAACGTAATAAGGATCCCGGGCAAAGCGGGGTCCTTATTACTATACAACCCCTTCTACACTTCCCCACTTTTTGTTCCTCCAATTGTGCAAACAGGCCCATCTGCCGGCAATACCGGCCACTCAGCTTAATACACTGGCAATGTATGCATTGCGGCCACTCCCTCCTGTGCACGCTACAGTGAAGCACATATTTTGCGATGGTTCCTGCAAACAATAAAACCATATCATATGAGCGCAAGAAAATTGCTTTTGGCCGGATGCCTTGTTACGAATGCCCTTTTCTTTGTGGCCTGTTCAGATGATGATGACGACATCAGCAACCCTGCTATTTCTGACCGGGACAAAAACTTTATGATCACCGCATCCTATGGTAATCATTCGGAAATAGACATGGGGGCCACTGCTGATTCTGTTTCTGCCAATGGCGGCGTTAGCCTGTATGGCCAGATGATGGTGGCAGATCATACCACCGCCCAGGCAGAACTGGATGATATCGGTAATGCATGGATCGTGGATCTGCCAGACAACCCTGACACCGTACATCTGCGGCTGAAACAGCAACTGCTGACCCTTAGCGGCTATTCATTTGATACGGCCTATATCAACGCGCAGATCAGGGATCACAACGTAAACATCGCCTTATTCGAAGATGCCGCCGCGAACAGCGATCAGCAACGGCTGAAAGATTACGCCAACAAATATCTTCCAAAATTACGCATGCACTTACAGATGGCGGACAGTATAGCGGCAACATTGAATCCGTAGCGGCAGTTAAACGTTTGAAAGTTTGAGGGTCTGAAAGTTTGAACATTATTGATAGCCATCTGAAAAAGTAATATGCTTACGATGCAGGCACCGCGAAACAGGCCTGACACCAGCAGAAACCTTTAACTTTCAACGAACCTCAAACTTAAAACTTCAAACCTTCAAATGTTTGTTTATGAGTTGTATAATCTCCATCCTTCCGAAATGTTCTGCCCAGCCAAGGGGTGTGCTGTGATAGATCTTGTCGCGGATGTTGAGGTTGGGGTTTGCGGAGAGGGCAAGTTGAGCAAGGTCAAGGTCGTTCTTTTCAGCGGCGATGTGGAGAATGGTATAATCCAGGTAGCTATAACGGCGGTTCACCTCTTCGGGGTGAGCGGCCAGCAGGGCCTTTGCGCGATCTTTCCAGCCAAGGTTCCAGGCATCAAGAACGGTACAGGTGGCGCCATGTTCGGCCAGCCAGGCGGCGGCGCGGGATTGGTGAAAATACACTGCCAGCTCCATGAGTGTCATGCCGTTGGCCAGGGGTATGTTGAGTTCCTGGGGAGCGTAATCCTTTCCAATTTCTTCGAGCACGCGGATATCACCCAGTCCGATGGCCTCGGCCAGCTGGATGCGGGCAGGAAGAGGCGCGTCTGTGAAACAATCCTGGTTGTTGATCCACCAGGTATGGCCATTACTGATCCACTTAAAACCAGCCTGCTGATACATGCGGAGACCAGTAGCATTGAGTACGGCGTAATGCCAGCCTTTGACAGCGGCGTGCTGACAGGCGGCGTACAGTATGGCCTTGCCTATGCCTTGTTGCCGTGCCGAGGGCACTACTCCCACGTTATAGATGCCCGCGGCGCCATAAGTGCCGCTTGTTAAGAACACACAACTCTGGCCCACTATCCTTCCATCCAGGAAAGCCAGGAATCGCTGGGCGCGGTCAGGAAAAGCCTCCATGAGAGCGGGTGGCACGGCGCCATCTTTCCCGGCATAGGGCAAAGCACTTACCAGCGATGTATCCGAATGATTATCGGGACGAACCTCCAGTCCCGCCGGAACGGGGTATTGCCGGAGATTGTCCAGCCGCAGCGCCATCCAGCACGGGTTCCATCCTGGCTGAAAACCCCGGGCCAGGAGCCGCACGCCCAGGTCTGCCGGCTGCGGAGGATCCAGCGACCAGCAGCCTGCGCCCCTGGGAGGATGGCTGCGAAACCAGGCCATCATCTCATCCAGCAAAGGGCCCGCCTCTTCTTTAGACATCGCAGGAAAAGGAACGGAAGCGTTATTATGCGGACCGGCATACGCCCAGGTCAGGCCGCCGGCAGATTGCACGGCTCCTTTTACCGACATGGCTTCGAGGATGAACAGCTGCCGGTGATTGTCCGCAGCAGCCAGCTCCAGCTGTGCAGGCGTTGCATGCTGGAGCACGGAAAGCGCTGATAATGGAGGGACGCTCATGGTATGTAAGTTACGGAATAATCAGGCAGGATAAACTTAACCCAAACTTCATCTTCCTGCTCATAAAAAAGCCTGCTTAATTATCAAATTTCGCCCGCCTTCCTGAACATGGTGCACCTGCGCCAAGGCATGAGGCAAGGCGTGGTTACCTATCCCTCCCACACCACCATCATCACCGGCGCAAAGCCGCTGAAACACGGCATTTACTACAATACGCCGTCTGAGCCCCTGGGCATTACCGGTAAATGGATCTGGCAGTATGAGCACATTAAAGTGCCAAATGGGATTAGTGGATATTGCACCACTGATCAGTAAACTGCTGGGGCTTGAGCTGCCTGCAGGAGATGGAATGCTTTACAGCGGAGTACTGGCAAAATAGATTATTCAATCCCTACCCTTGTTCTCTCATTGGTAGAAAGCAGCGGGTAACGGTCATTGAAATAATGATAGCCGCGTCGTTCGCCATTCAGGAAGAGAATGCCTGAATTGCCTTCTATATCCGTCATTCTTGCCACCTGATCGTCCAGGATCTTTTCCAGGGCAACTTCTGCGCCCACGNCCTGCCGGTTGATCCGTTGTCCGGCTGGCAGGCTCACTACTTCCAGCCAGGTAGTTTTTGTACTGTCTGTCCGGAGGTAGGCCAGCCGGGTTTCGGTATCATCAAAGGAGAAAGCTGCATCCGCTGTCAGGCGGCGGAACAGCTCCTTTCCGCTCCTGGTATCGAACACACGCATCAGGCCTGTTGCATCGGCATAGGCATAATACCTGGCCCCAGCTGAAAACAGGGTGGCATTGGAAATGCCTTGTATATACCTGTGTTCCGCCAATGAATAATATAGCGTTTTACCCTGCCCGTTAGTGTACCTTACAATACCGCTGCTCATGCAGGAAAATGACCTGGGTCTGTCTGCTGCGCTGGCCGCGTTCAGGGAGCTGCCCGCAGAACGGCGGGCATAATCTGCTATCGTGGTATCTATAGTTTCAGTCAGAAGATTGTAGATCGTAAGTGCTCCCGGCCTGCTGTTAAATATCAGCCTGTTGGTATCCTGTGCGGGCAGCCAGAAGGAGCAGTCCATGCGCTTGGCGGCTGCGTGGCGCCAGCCGTTCCGGGCAGAAGAGGTATAGAGGTCCAGTGATGTTCCATACACCAGCCAGTCTTTGTGTTTCTTTACATCCAGCCAGGTAATGCCGCTGATACTGTCCTGCAGCAAGGGCATTCCTGCATCTGGCAGGCTGTAGATCCGCAGGAGGCCTTTTTTGAAAACGGCCAGCAATTTCCCATCCGGAGACATTTTCATAGTATAGAGAATACCCCTGCTGCTGCCCGCTGAATCTGCAGCAGGTTCTCCTGTTGTGAAAGAATAGTTGATCTTTTTCCGCTTTTTAAGGTCAAACAGGTAGGTATCGCCCGCCTCCGTAAGATACCAGATAAAATCCGATCCCGGCAGGAAACCGGCTTTAAAGTCGGACCCATAGGTGAAGTCTGAATTCCTGTCTGCAGTATTGATGTTCTTCAGCTGCGCATGCGGAATGGAAAATGCATTGCGGGTATTTACATCATACACCACCAGACGGCCGCCTTTATCCCGGCAGATGAAATACCCGCGGCTGTCTGCCACTTCCAGGCTCATTGCATCCGCGATGGCCTTCAGCAGCAGTCTTTGGGCGCCGTCTTCCGGTAATCTCCAGATGTTGATCCGGTTCTCCGCCTCGAGGGTAACATAGGTAGCGGGGTTCAGTACATGCAGCTGCGTCCCCCCGGAGATATCGAAGAAGAAGCGGCTATCCAGCAGCTTACGCACGGAGTCTCTTGCTTTTGTATCAAAGAGCCCTACCCGCTGGTAGCTGCTCCAGAGGCGGAAGGCCATGTAATGGTTATTCTCCGTGTAATATTTCTCCGCAAGCCATCCCTTGCTTTTATTCAGGATGCGCTCATTCTTTGCAGACATTTGCAACACCAGTATCATGCATGCCAGCGAAACCAGTGCCAGGGCCAGGAACAGCAGCTTATAGCGAACCTGCCTGTCTTTGTCTTTCCGCAGCCGCGCTTCGCGGTGCTGTTCAGCATATTTTGTTACCGCCTTAACAAGAGTGTCGTGGCTCAATTCGTAGGTACGTCCCAGGTGGGTAAACTCTTCGCGCACCAGGCGTACATCCATCATTTTATCCAGGAGGTCCTGCCGGTCTTTCAGCAGTTGTTTCATCTGGTTATCGGTCAGGCTGGTGCGCCCGCCACCGGCTACCAGGTTGTCTTCTATGATCCTGCGGCAGATATCAATATCCTTTTCGTTGCCTATTTTTTTGAGCTGGTCTTCATAAAAGCGATCGAGAATATGTTCGGCCTCCTCCTGTTTGATGAGGGTTTCATCCACTACTATGCTGGTGTAAGGCCTGAGCCGATGCCTTTCAATTACCTTGTGTTCAATATAGGTGCAGATCTTTTGCAGCTGTGAGCCATCTACCCCCGTACGCAGGCTGTTATCCTCCGGAGGCTGGCTGATCAGCGGAGACAGCTCAGGCGCCCTGCCACACAGTTTGCGCAGAATAGCATCCAGCAGCTGTTCATCGAACGAGAATTTGGGCGCCACGAAATCCCCTTCAACCTTAGCGGGTTCTGTCATCGCTTCCCTGGCATCGTAATAGTCGAGCGGGAAAAGGCGGTAGCGGTTGCGCAGGATCAGGGGAATATATTTGCGGATGCCATCCAGCTCTGCCAGCTTATCATCCCGGATGGCGAAGATGCATTTGATCAGGGGTTGTTTGGACCATTCCACCATTTCAGGCGTGCGGATCTCGGGCGCCTGGCTGCGCAGCCACTCCAGTATGCGGTTGGGACACATCTCGTGCAGCAGTTCAGATAACTGCACCAGGAAATCATGCCGTTCGCAGGTAGAGAAGTTAAAGAACTCTTCAAACTGGTCAAAGATCAGTACGGGCGTCATCATGTGAGGGGCCTCCGCGGGAAGACGTTGCGCCGGAGTACCGGTTATGGCAGACTGCTCTTCGCGGAAGGCCTGCAATATCTGTTCCCTGCCTGTGCTTTTAGGCTGGTAGGAAGGAAATTTAAGCCGCTTAAAAAGTTCCCATAACCTGGGCTGCCTGTTGTCAAACAGCACCTTCATTTCCTCACGCAGGGCGATCCCGCTGGGCTGGCCCATTTTGAGGTGAATAACTTCGTCCAGTATTTTAAGCGGTGTTTTGCGGATAGTGTCTTTATCCGGATTATCGCCGGTATACTGGAACCTTACTTTTATGGGATAAAATCCTTCTGCCTGCATATAAGGGATCAGGCCTGCATTAAGCAGGGAAGATTTACCGATACCTGATTTTGCGAACAATACGATGGTACGCTCCGCTTTCAGCAGCTGTATCAGTTCTTTTGTTTCGGTTTTCCTGCCGAAAAAAAGCTGGTGTTGATTTTCTTCAAAAGCAACTACACCGGGATACCGGCTTTTACGGATGGCATTATCTGACATTCATATCAATTTAGCACTATAGTTAGCAAGCAAAGCATTGAGGTCGGTAATAAAGCTCTGCAGATCGTCGCTTACAAAGAACATTTTGAATTCCTCTTCAAAGAATTCCCTGGTACGCACACTGATCCTTCCATTGGCAGGAAGCGGATTGGCAGCGCCTATGCCGGGTGCATCAAAGCTGCAGGAAACAGCATTGAACTGATCTTTCTTCAGTTTGAAGAGGTGAAAGAGCACTTTAAAATACCACTGTTCAAAATCAAAACCCAGGAACAGGTAGCTGTCCTTTTCATTGAATTCAGCCAGCAGGTTACTATCCAGGCGGGGATTCCCCATGGTTACCCGGCTGATGAAATCCAGGAATTCCCCTTCTGTATGCAGGATGGAACTTTCGTTCCGGAAAGATCCGAAGATGTTATACACCACTGTCTGGCCGCCCGTCAGGAGTTCGCTGCCGGCTACCTGTAAACCGGCGCTGCTGGTTGTTTGCGGGCGTTCTTCCTCTTTGCTGGAAATATCGTAGTAACTCAGGCGGCAGCCTGTCTGCCTTGCGCTGATTGATATAGTTGCAAAGCAGATCGTCCGGGTTGGCGTTAATAACGATCCTGAGCGGCAGCATGGCCATCTGTTCGTATATCTCGCGTCCTATGCGCTGCTGCGCCAGCAGTGATTTAAATTCAGTGTTGGAAAGTGCGGCCACATCACCAAACATATAATTAGGCGTTTCCTTATAGCAGTTAGCCATGTAGCTCAGGTTCGTATTCAGGTCTTTGTCGAAGTAAACATTATCGTTGACCATCCGTTCTTCCAGCTTGCGGGCAATCCATTCGTTAAAGGAGATCTGTGCGCCCCCCTCCCGCACCTTCAAAACTTCCGGCCCCAGGAAGAGCACGCACCTGCCCATGATCAGGGCTTCTGCCAGGCTTACCAGCCTCATACGGCGGCTGGATTCCAGTTCTGTATAGAAATACTGTAGTTCGGGCACATCGTTCTTATCCAGCATGGCCTTTAACAGCTGGATCATTTTCTCTTTATTCGTTTTCAGCGCATCCAGCACATCGCCCCAAACCATCCAAGCGTTTCTATTGGTGTCTACAAATACGTTCTGAATGTTGGCAGTTGTGAGATAGAAATGGGCTTCCTGGCCGTTGGGAAAAAGCCGGTACAGCACTTTTCTCAGCTTATGCAGCTGTTTGGCAGAAAGTATCATTATTTGTGGTGGTTTAGCTGATCAATAAATGCTTTCACCCGCTGGATGTTGGTGCCCTGGTTGCGCCGGACGGTCTCTTTGGTGGCAGGATCTTCCACCCAGCCGCCACTGTGATGAATGGCCACTACTTCCCAGTCGCTGTTCACCACAGGCGAGCCGGAAGAACCGGTGTTGGTATCCGTCATATATTGTACGATGGCGTCATCGGCATACATCACCATATTCTGGTAGATACCTATCTGTTTGGGGCCGCCCAGGGGGTGTTGAATGATGTTGACAAAATCGCCGGGTTTCAGTCCGGGTGCGGCCATGGTAAAGAAACCGAAAGGGTCTATCTGCGGGTCATCTATTTTTACCAGTGTCCAGTCTTCCGCTTCATTCGTGTAAAACAGGGGCTTATCTGCCGTGCCCGGTGTAAGGCGGGTGGCATATTCTGCTTTCAGATCGGCCGGCTGTTTGGTAGAAACTTTAATGCCTTTGGGAAACTGGTAGTTAAACTCTATACTGGCGGCAGCAGCGGTTTCCAGGTTGGGCAGCACATGGTTGTTGGTGAGCAGCCAGCGCTGTGCCAGGAGGAAACCGGTGCCCAGCTCATTTTCCGTAACTATCCTGACCACTGCCCTGGCGGCATCCGTGCCTTGTTCCAGGAAGCCAATGGGCAGCAGGGTACTTTTCTTTCCGAGTATCTTTTCTTTGGTGGCAGCAATATCGTTGCCGCCTTTCCATTCATCATCGGGCAGAGAAATATTCCTGATGGCTTTGCCGGACTGCATAGCCACAATGGCCCCTTTCAGGAATTCGTCACCGGCATTGCCCATTTCAGGAGCGGTAATGACTTCCAGCAGGCGAACCACCTGGTTGCGTGCAGCAGCGAATTGCAGGATATTGAACCAGGCGAGCAACTGTTGCTGGGGAATCTCGATCATATAGACTGGCATCCCGGCTTTTTCGACCAGTGAAGCCTTCTCCTTGTTGGTGATATCGTGGGCAAAAAGTCTGGCCAGGTAATAATTGAGTTCCGTCAATGTGTTATTCCAGTCCATAGGCTAGTTGGGTGTTAACATTCCTTACGTTGATAAATTTAACTAAAAAAAGCTATTCAGCCATGCGTATCTTCACACATATGCTGAATAATATTGCACCAGACAAGTGGAGACATTTTTGGGTAGGTATCCTGATGGGCGCTTTATTACAGAGCGTTGCATGGCTGTTGCTGCCGCAGCATCCCCTTGGCGGAACGCTGATCGTACTGGCCATCGTGGTGATGATCAGTTACGGCTTTGAGCTCTTTTCACTGATCAGCGGGCACGGCCACTATGATATCATGGATGCTGTCGCCAGCATTATTGGGGGCGTGCTGGGCATGGCCCTGAACTGGGGAGCTTTGTGGGTATTGCTATAGCGCAGCGCCTTTTATCGCATCTTTAAATGCATGGAACAGCTCATTATTATCCCGGTGTAAGACAGATACATTCAATGAAAAAATAGTTTGCCCGGCGCTGATACCCTGTGCGGCCAGCGCTTTCTGAAAAGCTTTCTTATCAATCCCGCTCAGCTCCATACGATAAGTATTCGTAGCATCAGGCCAGCTATTGATCTTCATTTGCGGCAGGGTATTGAGCATAGCGATCAGCGCCTCCCCTTTTTTACGGGCATTTATAAGCCGTTCCATATAACCATCTGCTTCATGCAGTGCCATTGCAGCATTGGTCCAGTTGCGGTACTGTGAACCGCCGTGTCTTTTGATCAGCAGGGGCATCTGCCCGATCACTTCTTTCTTACCACACAAAATTGCGCCGGCGGAAGCGCCCAGGTATTTATAGAGCGAGATGTAAACCGTATCTGCCAGGGCAGCATATTCGCTGATAGGCACCCCCGACCAGGCAGCCGCCTGGTAGATGCGTGCGCCGTCGAGGTGAACGGGTATGTTGTTTTCCCGGCAATAGGTGCACACTTTTTTGTATTCATCGAATGGCATCATCGTATTATCGCTGCGGCGGGTGGGTATCTCTATGACCACTGCGCCGGTGAGCGAAGGAATGTATTCCTGTTCATGATGATAGCCGATAGCCGCTTTCAGGTCATCAAGGCTAAACCAGGGTTTCTCCTTGCCGATGGGAATGAGGCGGCGGGCATGCAAACTTTGTGCGGCATCTGCTTCATCGCGGTACATATGGCTGCTTTCATGGACGAAGATCTTTGTATTTTGTCCGCTGAGCACTTTAGCGGCCAGTTGATTGGCCATGGTGCCACTGGGCATGAAAATAGCTTTCTCTTTTCCCGTGACTGCTTCAAAATGCGATTCCAGCGCCGCAACGCAGCCGCCTTCTCCATAGCGGTCTGGTTCAATGGCTTCCCTGCGGCAGATCTCAGCCAGTTTGTCTGCATACTGTTGGACCGTGCGTATCTCTCCTTCCAATAAGAAATTGACCGGTTGCTTTTCTGCGGATGTTCTTTCTTTTGCCGGCGGCGCAGGCAATGGAGCAATAAAAGGCAGTAAAGTGAAGGCGGAGGACTTGAGGAATGTTCTCCGCCGTATGGGATCTTTCATATGCAGCGGGTTATGTGCCCGCTAAAATAATCATTAATCCGGTTGGGAGTAATGATACTCAAATTCATCCCGCGAATACTCATACGACACCGGACCACCTTCAGGGCCTCCATGTTTGACGGTAGTTTCAATCTTTGTAGGCAGCCAGCCCAGGGCAGGAGGTTGAGGAGATTCGGGTTTGGGATCTTTTACACAAGCACTTACTGATAAAAGTAATACCGCTGCCAGGCAGCCGGTTAGGTTAACAATGTTTTTCATAAAGACGGGTTTTATGGGTTATTCGAACATAACAATTGTCATACTTTCAGAAAGTATGGTACAGTACAATTGACATAAATTTAAGCACTTTTTTTTGTGAAAGGCATCATAACAGGCGCTGGTATTGGTGAGCGCTCAATTGTTACAAATAAAAAAGCAGGTAACTGAAGAGAAACCTGCGAAGGAGTTTTCAAACAAAATCTAAACCTATTATGGATTGGTTGGCAATAAATCAACGGAAATGAAGCACCCCATCTTTGAAGTAATAATCAAGATCAGTTGCGTTTTTGAAGAGCTCCAATTGTTTCTCCAGTGATTTGTTTCTGTCCAGCTCACCGGAGAAGCGCTTACCGGCCGTTTGCCGGCTATCCATTACCACGGCTATACCAAACCACCTGGGAAGTACGCGGCAGATCTCATCCAGGGAAATATCCTGGAATTTGAAGATGCCTTTTCTCCAGGAGAGCAGATAATCTTCATCAAAGGGATGTGTTTTTATAGTAGCACCATCAGTATAAACGGCTTCGTAACCAGGCTTTATCACGCGAGATTGTTCGGCAGCCTGCAGCTTAACGGAGCCTGCTACGAGGGCGATCTTTACAAGGCCTGAATCGTAGGTATTTACATTAAATTCTGTACCCAGCACCTGTATGCTGGTATTACCCAGATGCACCAGGAAAGGTTTATCTGCATTGGCTGCGACTTTAACATACGCCTCTCCGTTAATAGTGATCTCCCTGCTATCGCCAAAGGCAAAAGGGAATTGAACAGAGGTAGCTGAGTTAAGCCATATTTCAGAACCATCGGCCAATTGCAGTTTATAATCTTTGCCGATGGGCACTGTAAGCGTGGCAAAGGCGCCCGCATTTTTGCCTTCATCGGGCGTATAGCGCAATACCTTATTATTATGCTGCAGTGTGGCGCCTGCAACGGCCACTTGTCCCTGTTCTGTAGAGAGGTCTATTGTGCTCCCTCCGGGCAGGGTAAGCCGGATACCGTTTGCGGCCGTACTCACGGCTGCGGTTTCAGGTTTCGTTCTGGCGGAAGGAACCAATATATAAGTGAGTGTACTGACCGCCAGGAGGCCGATGGCAGCAATACTTAGTATCCTGCGAATGTTGTGGGAACGCCGCGACTTTTCAATGCGATCCCAGGTGTTCATCAATGCTACATGTTCATCAAATGCCTGCTGAACATCGGGTGCATTCATGGATTCGTAGTACAGCCGCATCGATTTCCAGTACTCCAAAGCTTCACTGTCCCGGGAAAGGAGTTCATTCAGATAGTCCTCATCTTCCCGGGAAATAATGCCAGCAACCTGCTGACTTGTTAATTGGTCAATTATAACTGGATTAAACTTCATTGAACACGACTATGATATTATACGGGCGAGAAATTAAAACATACTGCCGTTAATATTGATTTTTTACATTTTTTCTCAAAATGGCGAGACCTTCGCTAACATAGTTACGGACGGTCTGGAGCTTCATGCCGGTAATGTGGATGATCTCTTTATAGCTGAGGCCGTCCATGTAGTACATCTTAATTACCTGGCGTGTTTTGGGGGCAGTGATCTGATCGATGGCTTTGTGGACTTTTTCGGCGAGTTCATTGTTTCCGTTGCTGTCTGCTGGTAAGGACGTTTGTTCTTCCTTTTCCAGGTACTTTATATTGAGTTTGAGAGAGGTTTGTCTTTTTTCATTGCGGTCTTTACAGGTGTTGCTCATCATGGTAAAGAGCAGGGATTTAACGGAAAGCTCCGGCTTGAGGGTTTCCCGTATTTTCCACAGTTTGAAGAACACTTCCTGCACAACGTCTTTCGCCTCGGGGACGTTGCCGTTGCAGCGGGATATAGCTGCGAGGAATATCCAGCGGCTGTATTTATGAAACAGCTCATTAAAGGCGGATTCATCACCTTTCACGAGTGCTTTAACCAGCAATATGTCATCACTTACATGCTGCATGTGACTGTAGGTCTACCTGTAAAATCTTGCAGAGGGAAAAGAAACCGGTTGGTGGTTGGTGTTATGGTGTGTAGTGGTAATAATTTCTTGATATTACCGATGCAAAACACGCAATAATTTGTTATATTCTTTTTGCATTCTAAATATAATACATTTAGATGGGAAATCAAAAAATTAGATAGGCTCAATAGCTGCACAGCAGGCCATCTCAGCCAAATTATAGTTAATCCGTTGTTAACCGGAAAGTATCCCTTGTTCGTGCTATTTCCTGTGCACAAAAAATTTAAAAAAAACTTCATTTAGGTAGTATGGATCGAAAAAGCTATCCGTATATATATAAACTATGGGCTTTAGGTATTTTACCGTAAGCCGGGTTAAAAATAGTCATGTGATTTTAAAAAACATAGCAAGACGTACTCTTTTGTTATCAGAATGTTCGATTAATCAACCAACATAAGATCATTGTATGAGTTTGCCTGAGATCTAAACGGGTTTTTCTGCCCGTATGATCAGAAACGACCATGCACAAACGAAATCTATACGCATACATTAAAAATTAGCATCGCTATGGGACAATCATGGACCTACAAGGTGCGCAGAATGGGGATTCTGTGTGCCGTCAATTTATCCTTATATCTGAATTGTTTTGCGGGTGTTGATCAGGGAGAGAAGAAAGTTACATTGAATGTAGTGGAAGAGAGTTGTGTGAAAGTTTTCAAACAGATTGAGAAGCAAACGAAGATGAGTTTTTTTTACTCGACAAGTGACATCAGGTTGCCGGTGAAGGTGAGCATTAAAGTGGTGGATGCGGCGCTGGATGAGGTGATGGGGAGGATATTGGAGGGAACGGGACTAGAGTGGATATATACGGATAATGTGATAACGATTAGAAAAAAAAAGGGATTGTCAGGAGGAGGAAATGGTATGGGTACAGCAGTGGATTCGAATATCAATATGATAACGGTGACGGGAAAGGTGGTGCAGGCGGATGGGTCGCCAATACCGGGGGCGACGGTGAGGGTGAAGAGGACGGGTGATGGGGTGACGACGGATGGGGAGGGGGAATTCACATTGGCTAAAACAAAAAAAAATGATTTACTAATTATTAGTTCAATCGGGTATGAAACTCGTGAAATACCGACAAGTGGGAATAGCGTCCTCATAAAGCTAAATCTTGCCATTAACAATTTGGATGAAACGGTTGTTATTGCTTATGGTACAACTACTCAACGATATAACACTGGCAATATAAGTTCTATAAAGGCTCAAGATATAGAGAAGCAGCCTGTCAGCAACCCTCTTTTGGCATTACAGGGAAGAGTTCCAGGCTTATATATAACCCAAGCTAATGGACTGCCCGGAGGTGGAGTAACAGTTCGTATACAAGGTCAAAACAGTATTGGTCGAGGGAATGACCCCCTTTATGTCATTGACGGAGTGCCATACACTTCTCAACTATTGCCAAGTTTAGGAGCTATACTAGGTAGATCAGGAAACACATTTGGAAGCGAAAATGGAAATCCATTAAGCTACATTAATCCAGCTGACATTGAAAGTATTGAGGTGCTAAAAGATGCAGACGCCACCGCTATATATGGTTCAAGAGCGGCAAACGGAGCAATTCTAATTACAACTAAGAAAGGAAAGCCAGGAGAAATGAAAGCAACCATTAGTGCACAAACAGGTTGGGGATTCATTACAAGAAAATTAAAACTTCTAGATACTAAACAATATCTAGAGATGCGTCAGGAGGCCTTTAAAAACGATGGATTAACACCGGGAGAATTTGACTTTGACATTAATGGCACCTGGGACACCACCCGATATACAGACTGGCAAAAAACACTTATAGGAAACAACGCAAAGTATAATGACATTCAAACTAACATTTTAGGAGGAAACACTCTCACGCAATATCTACTTGGAATCGGATACCATAGAGAAACCACAGTTTTTCCAGGAGAAAATTTCGATCAAAAATGGTCATTGCACTTTAACGTAAATAGTACTTCCAGTAATCAAAGGTTTAAAGCACAATTGTCCGGCAACTACATTAACGACGACAGTAGACTACCAAATAACGACCTCACATCAGCTGCGATAACCACCCCTCCAAATGCACCCGAGCTGTACCATGAAGATGGCAGTTTGAACTGGGCACGCGATTCCGCCGGAAACTATACATGGATAAATCCTGTTTCTTACTTAAATAACAGGTATAAAAGAGTGACAAATAATCTAGTTGGCAATGCCATATTAAGTTTTCAGCTATTTCAGTCCCTGGAGATCAGGAGCAGCTTCGGATTCACAAACCAACAATTTAGAGAAACAGTTACAGTACCGCTCTCATCAACTAGGCCAGACTACAGGCCATCAACTCTTAGAGTTGGCAACTACGGAACTAGCTCATCCACATCATGGATAATCGAACCACAAGCTATTTTTCATAAAGCAATTGGAAAGTCGGATTTGCAGCTTCTTATTGGGACAACCATACAAAAAAATATTAACGATGGTCAATCTGTAGTTGGTGTAGGCTACAACAGTGATCTAGTACTAGAAGACATAAGATCTGCGAGCAATATATATCCAATATCAACCCTTGCAAGCACCTATAAATATCGAGCGATGTTTGGCCGGATTAATTATAAATTATCCGATAAATACATACTAAACATCTCCACTCGTAGGGATGGAAGCAGCAGGTTCGGATCAGAAAATCTATACCACAGCTTTGCATCCGTCGGAACCGGTTGGATATTTTCAAATGAAACCTTCTTCGAAAAAAAAGTACCTTTTGTATCCTTTGGTAAACTTAGAATTAGCTATGGTACGACAGGGAGCGACCAAATCGGTGACTATCAACACTTGGATTTGTACTTTCCACCACCTGGCGTCGGAATCGCTTATCAAGGAGCTACTGGGCTGTTACCTGACAAACTAACCAATCCTTATTTGCAGTGGGAAGAAACCAAAAAATTACAGTTTGGTTTAGATTTAGGATTTTTTAAAAGATCACATTCTCTTTACAGCGAACTTTATACGTAATATATCATCAAACCAACTACTTCCCTATACGCTTCCAATACAATCCGGTTTCTCATCTATACTGGCAAATTTTCCCGCTAAAAGTTCATAATACAAGCATTGAATTATCCATAACTAGTTATAACTTAAAACAAAGTTCGTTCTCATGGACAACCAATTTCAATCTAACTCTTCCCAAAAATAAACTAGCGTCCTTTCCAAATCTAGAGAATTCTAGCTACGCCGACCTGTTAACAATAGGTCAACCAATAACAATTAACAAGACATTTAGATTTGCCGGTGTAAACGACTCCACTGGGATTTATCAATTCACGGATAACAAAGGCACCTCGACATCTAATCCAGATTTTCAAAATGATCGAGTATCTTTGGTAAATACACTGCCGAAATTCTATGGTGGCCTCCAGAACATCATTTCATTCAAGCGAATACAATTTGATTTCCTATTTCAATTCGTAAAGCAAATAGGAAAAAACTATATGTTCGGAAATGTACCAGGATCAAGAAACTACAATCAGCCTACCTGGGTACTTAGCAGATGGAAAAAGGTCGGTGATAATACTGAAATCCAAAAATTCAATCAGGATTTCAGCACAATATCACAGTATTTCTTTGCCGATATAAGTGATGCTGGCTATACAGATGCTTCCTACATCAGATTGAAGAACATATCACTTTCCTATTCTCTACCCTCCAACATTGAAAAAAAACTACATCTTCAAAATTGCCGAATGTTTCTACTTGCTCAAAATTTACTAACCTTTACCAAGTATAAGGGGCTAGATCCAGAATCACAAAGCATCAGTTCTATACCACCATTAAAAACAATTACGGTTGGTTTGCAAATAACCCTGTGATCTGGAAATATATAAATGAATGACAAAAAAATAACGACTATGTTATACCAAAGCTCTAAATGCCGTTATTATTCGATCTTTTTAGCAGTTCTTTTCACAACATCTTGCACGAAACAGTTAGAAGTACCGCCGCCAAAAACCGGTATTTCAGGCGAAAATGTATTCACGTCAGATGAAACTGCAGCAGCCACTTTGACTGGAATTTATGGTAAAATGAGTGCTAACTACTTCCCGGACGGCGGAATAACTAGTGTCCCATTACTTACAGGTTTGTCTTCTGACGAATTCGGGCTATTTACTGGCACAAGTAACACAACATACATCCAATATTATAAAAACTCACTCTCAAGTAATACTATACCTTACACCGCTGATTTCTGGAGCAGCTTCTATCCTTACATATATTTCGCCAATTCAGCTATAGAGAGGCTAAATAAATCAACATACTTAACCCCCGCAGTGAAGGCTCAACTACTTGGAGAGGCAAAGTTCTTTAGGGCGTTCTGCTACTTCTATCTGCTGAATCTGTACGGAGATGTACCGCTTGTAACAATTACAGACTATAAACAAACGTCCGTCATTGGACGGACTTCCGTAGCAGATGTATACAAATTCATGATATCAGAACTGAAAGATGCACAATCTCTATTATCCGAAGACTACGTTGATGCAAGTGCGACTAATCTAACAAATGAAAGGACAAGACCCAACAAATGGTCTGCAACTGCTCTGTTAGCTAGAATGTACCTATTCACCGGAAAGTGGAATGAGGCCATTTCAGAATGCAATAGTATAATTGATAACAAAAGATTATTTGAATTACTTTCAGATGTCAATAGTGTTTTCCATGCAAATAGCAGAGAAGCTATATGGCAATTACAACCAGTCCTTGCAGGATACAACACACAAGAAGCCCGGATATATATAATTCCACCAACCGGCCCAAGCGACCTAAATCCAATAGTTATAAGTAGGTCTTTACTTAAAAGCTTTGAATCGGGCGATCTACGAAGAATAAACTGGATTGATAGCATTAAGATTAATTCCACAACATACCATTACTTATATAAATATAAAGTAAATACACCAGGATCGCCCGTTTCCGAATACTCAACCATCCTAAGGTTATCAGAAGTATACTTAATCAGAGCTGAGGCAAAAGCACAAATTGGGGATCTTACAGGATCTTCGGTTGATCTAAATACTATCAGAAACAGATCTGGTCTGCAAAATACGACAATAACAACCAAATCAGGATTACTAACGGCCATCTTCAATGAACGGAGAGTTGAACTATTTGGCGAATGGGGCCATCGGTGGTTTGATTTAAAAAGATCTGGCGAAATAGACCAAGCAATGGATTTCGCGGCAGAAGAAAAAGGTAGTAAATGGGTATCCACACAACAACTATATCCAATTACATCAAAAGAATTACTCAATAATTCAAAACTAGTCCAAAATCCCGGATACTAAAATCTTTAACTGAAAATAACAATGAACAAATTTCTCCTTTTGGGAATACTCATCCCATTTACGCTCATCGCACAACAAAAAGAAGGTATAAAGTTCAGCCAGGAAACCAGCTGGGATTTGGTGGTAAATAAAGCAAGAAAAGAAAACAAATACATATTTGTTGACCTTTTCGCAACTTGGTGTGGACCATGTAAGTGGATGGATAAAGAAGTATTTTCCAAAGAAAATGTAGGTAACCTGATAAATACAAATTTTGTATCAATAAAACTACAGTGTGACACAACCAAGAACGATAATGACTTCATTAAAAACTGGCATAATGACGTTAAGTCTATATGTTTGAAGTATAATATTAATACCTTTCCAACGTATTTGTTCTTCTCTCCCAATGGTGAACCAGTTCACAGACAAAATGGCGCTATGACCGACTCACTTTTCATAGAAGTTGTAAACTCAGCTTTAAACCCTCAAACACAATACTATACTCTTCTTAATAAATATAAAAAGGGAGACCATACTAAAAAAACAATTATGCACTTAGCAAGAAATGCAAGATTATTAGGTGATATTCTGTTAGCCAATTCCATCTCAAGGAAATTCATTCAAATTATGGATAGCTGTAACAATAAAATACTACTAAAAAAAGATAACCTACCAGTTTCTTTATGAGTTTTCAGGACAACTAAATTCCAAAGACAACTATTTCAAATTGTGTTATAACGAATCAAAAATAATTGATAGCATACTCGGAAGGAGAGAAATATCAATTTCGATCCTAGACAATGTCATTACCAAAGAAGAAATTTCTAAATACTTAGCTAAAGAAAACCGATCATCTGAACCCGATTGGAACAAAATAAAAATGAACATTTCAAAGAAATATAATGACAAATTTGCGGAAAGAAATGTTCTTAATGCACAATTAAAATGGTACACAGATAACCAAATGTGGGAGAAGGTGATTAAGTATTATATTATTAAGGCGGAGCGCTATGGACTTGACACAGCCGGACTCGGGAAAACGTTCCTTAATAATTTTGTATTTGAGATAATATTCATGCACAGCAACGATACCTATCAAATCAACAAAGGTATTCAATGGATGGAGATGTTGCTAAAGGAACAGCCAAATGACCCGGCAGGACTAGACACGTATGCGAACCTACTATATAAAACCGGAAGAGTTACTGCCGCGATCGCCCTCGAAGAAAAGGCAGAAAAGATAGAAATTGAGAGTGCCAAAACTCAACGTAGAGATCCGGATCCAATATACTCAGAAACGATATCAAAAATGAAAAAAGGTGAGCCAACATGGGCAAAAAACAATGATTAAAGTCGGCTCCTTGCTATTATGTTAGGTAAGTGATGAACTGAATATTATATGGATTGAAATATATTACGCCGTCATTTAAGCCACACAAACAACAAATAATAACACTATTCACTGCAATGTGATTGCATCGCTTATTCGTACATTATAAAAACGAAATCATATTTAATGAAATTACCTATTATCTGTTACATCATATTGCTACAAACCCAAATTGTGCTGGGGCAGAATAATCATGCTTTCAAAGATAAACCAACCATTGATACGGGCACATTTTTTAACTGGCCGTTCGTTAATGGACCGGCGATTAGTAATAATGGGAAGTTCGCATATTACTCGATTATCAACCAGCCTACTGGCAGTACTACGCTCTGTCTGCGTGGCCTAGACAACAATCTGAGTATCGACTTTCCATTCACTCAATCAAACTGTAAATTCACAAGCGACAGCAAATATTTTTTATTTATCAAAAACGATACACTATACATACTAAATACATTATCCTCTAAAATTTTGAAATTCCCTAATACACTCTCGTATGATTTACCAGCAGAATTCGATAACGGTTGGATAGCATATCTCCAAAATCCCAAAGAGAAGAGACTTGTGCTTTATAATCTCATATCGGGAACCACCCAATATTTCTCGGGTGTAGAGAAATACATATTTAGTAAACATGGTATCGCTTTATTAATACTATGTAAAGAAAATAAGACAATTAAAGATGAAGTTGTTTTGAAGATTGTCAGACTCAATAAAAACACAACATCAACAGTATGGAATGGCATTGATGCTGACCATCTTACCTTTGATACAAAAGAAGAACAGGTATGCTTTACTGGCTCTAACAACGAGTCAAACAAAATTTATGGTTTATGGCATTATAGCTTGACGACAGAAAAAGTCACTCGATTATTCAGTGATAGCACAGCATTAAAATACGGTGAGTTTAAGATTGACAAAAGTAGTAACATCTCCTTTAGTGTTGATGGAAGTAAAATATTCTTTAACGTTACAAAAAAGCTTGATAAAAACCCAGCGAACACAAGCGTAAATGTTAACATATGGAGCTATACAGACAAAACACTACAATCAGAACAGATTAAATCTACAAATAACCAAACATTTAGATCAACAATACATATTAGAGATAAAACTTTCATACAACTTGAACATAAGTTTGAAAGAATAAGACCTTCTTTCTTTCGACAGCATAACGAAACATATAATGATGACAATCTCATTGTTATACAGAGAGAAGGCGCATTACATGAATGGAACTGGAATAAGTCGTCCCTTGCTAACATATACGTCGTTTCGACGAACACCGGAGAGAGGCGATTATTAAAAGAAGGTGTCCCTTCGGTGAGTGAAATGACATTTATTATGTCTCCTTCAGGAAAATACATCATATATTTTAACCTTGATGACAACAACTACTACTGCTACGACACCAAAAATGGTGTAACGAAAAATATTACAGAAACAATTACAACAGATTGGGCGGAATATGATTACAGGGACAGTCCAGTTAAAAGATATTATAGCACCAGCGGCGTGGTTGGCTGGCTTAAAAATGACGTGGGTGTATTAATATATGATCAACATGACATTTGGCTACTAGATCCCACAGCAGCTAGACCGCCCCTGAATATCACTAATGGATATGGCCGTCGTCATAACATAGAATTTCGTTTAGCTTTTGAAGCACATTCCAAGTGGATAGACAAATCCGAAGAGATTCTGTTAAACGCGTTTAATAGAAAAAACAAGGATAATGGATACTTCATTGCAAATTTTTCAGGAAGTAAAGACCCAAAAATGTTATATATGGGTCCGTATACTTTTAATGGCGCTTATAGGACTGAAGTTTCACAGTTTACTCCCACTAAAGCCACTTATGCCCGGAAATATATTGTCCGTAGAATGAGCTCTACCGAATCCGCAAACTACTTTTCCACCAAGGACTTTAAAACTTTCCATCAATTGAGTTTTGTAAATCCTGAACGCAATTATAACTGGCTTACTACCGAATTGGTATCATGGCAAACTTTCGATGGCAAAACAAGTGATGGAATTCTATTTAAGCCTGAAAACTTCGACTCGACAAAGAAATATCCTCTAATATTACACTATTATGAAAGGTTTTCAGAAACGTTGCATAGCTTTATAAAACCAGGACCTAGCGAAGGACCAATGAACATTCCTTACTATGTAAGCGATGGCTACCTTGTTTTTGTTCCGGACATTCACTATACCGTAGGAAAACCAGGAGAAAGTGCGTTCAATTCCGTTGTGTCAGTTGCAAAACTACTCTCCCAAAGACAATATGTTGACAAAAATAAAATAGGTATTCAAGGTCATAGTTTTGGAGGTTTTCAAACAAATTATATAATCACAAAAACAAATATGTTTGCTGCTGCTATGTCATCTGCCGGAATGTCCGATTTCATAAGTTGTTATGGAAGTATCGTTGGGGACGGAAGCAGTCGGCAACGCCAATATGAATTATATAGAGATCGAATCGGAGTTTCTTTGTGGGAGGGAACGAATTTATACATTGAGAATTCGCCTGTTCTATATGCAAATCGAGTTACCACCCCACTTTTAATGATGAACAACATTGATGATGGAGATGTTCCCTTTGGACAAGGGATTGAACTTTTCACTTCTCTACGACGATTGGGAAAAAAAGGCCTGGATGTTACAATATGATGGACAAGATCATTTGGTCTTTGGAATTGCCAGTATTGACTACACTATTCGCATGAAGCAATTTTTTGACCACTTCTTAAAAAATGCGCCTCCACCGCTGTGGATGACAAAAGGAATACCGGCAATGGAAAAGGGAATATCAAATGGATTTGATTTAGATCTGAGGGTAAAAGCACTTAGCCCGGGATTACTTTACAAGAAATCAACAACCCTAAATTCCGACAATATGACTTCTATTCACTAAATAAAGCTTCCATATAATTAACAACTTTACAAACTGCTTAGAAGTGTACATGATTAATAATTCAATAGAGTAAACAAATTTCTGTCTAAAACGGAGGCCATTGGGCCATCGATTTCGGTGATGTTGGGCCACACATTTCAGGAATTAATGGGCCAAACTTAGCGCCGGCGTTTCGGAGGTCATTGGGCCAAATAAAGGAGCTGTAAAACGGAGGTCATTGTGCCACTGTCCATGATTTATAAATAGCCTTGTATCTGAATTCAACAACAGATACATGTAAGCTAACGACGAAGTACATCTTTTAGCGGTACAGTGGTTCTTCTAACTTTGCTGCGGTACCCAGAGATGTGGAAGTAGCTGATTAATTTTGGAGATGGGGTGTGTCGCGATCTTTGACAGCACAT
>Ga0065721_10048952_pt1 | contig 57391 bp, 53 predicted proteins | sample Mesricmetagenome_FD_59108 | JGI IMG/M metagenome (GOLD analysis project Ga0065721, IMG submission 59108) | Mesophilic microbial community from rice straw/compost enrichment Sample: eDNA_1 v2 (version 2) | ecosystem: Engineered > Solid waste > Grass > Composting > Bioreactor | place: USA: Davis... | reverse complement strand
CCCGCCGTGCCGTTGGGCAGCAGCGGCTCGAACCGGCTAGCTTCCACGTGCGGCGCGCCCCAGGCCGAGAAGACGAAGAAGAGCACGACCAGCGCGCCCATGAGGATCACCTGCAGCCGCGCTGCCAGACCCACGCCGAAATAGTTGGCGAGGAAAAAAAGCGCGAAGGTCGCCAGCATGGTCGGCTTGGTCGGCAGGGGGACGACCATGGAGAGGTAGCGGACCATGACCAGGGCCAGGATCAGCATCGCCCCGACGTTGCTGACGATGCGCATCCAGGCGATCAGATAGCCGACGAACGGATGGATGAAGCGCCGCGACCACTCGAAGGAGGCGCCGGAGGTCGGCAGGGCCGAGCCCATGAACGCGTAGGTCATGGCGATGACGAACATCGGCGCCGCGGCGATCACCACCGCCAGCAGCATGCCCGGACCAGCCAGGGCGGTGGCCGGCGCGATGACCGAAAAGATCGCGACGCCCACGGCGGTCCCGAGCCCCAGAGCCACCACGGCCAGGAGGTCCACGCCCTTGTTCAGGCGTTCGGTGGCGTCGGTCATAGGGGGCGTCCCGTTGCGTCTCGATAAAGCCAGGCCGTCACGGCGACATCCTGAGCGGCGTGGCCGAGCGACTTGTAGAGGGTGATTTCGTCATCGGCGCCGCGGCCGGTCGCGGCGCCGGCCAGCACCTGGCCGAGCTCGGCGGCGATGTGATCGTCACCGACCAGCCCCGCGCCCTTGGCGCGCAGGAACTCTCCGCCGTGGGCCAGGACGTGCTCCCGATGATCCACGATGAAGCGGCTGGCGGCGACCAGGTCGGCGGCGATCTCCGCCTGGGCCGGACCGCTGGAGCCGACGACGTTGATGTGGGTCCCGGGCGAGACCAGATCGCGTCCGAGGATCGGATCGATCGCCGAGGTGACGGTGCAGACGATGTCCGCCTCGCGCACCGCATGCTCTAGGCTCACGGGCCGCGCGACCACGCCGGTCCGCGTCCAGATCTCGGCGGCCAGGGTCTCGGCGCGCTCGCCGGACCGGCCCCAGATACGGATCTCCCGCAAGGGGCGGACCTTGGCGATGGCCAGGGCATGGGCTTTCGCCTGCAGGCCGGTCCCAAGAATGGCGAGGGTGTCCGAACCTGCGCGCGCGAGCACGTCCGTCGCCAAGGCGCTGGCCGCGGCTGTGCGGATGGCGGTCACGGCGCCGGCGTCGGCTAGGCAGGCCGGCGCGCCGCTCTCCGGATCGAACAGCATCACCAACCCCTCGTGCGCCTTGGAGCCGTCCGCGTGCTTGAAAACGCTGATCAGCTTGGCGCCGAAGACGCTCCGCTCGCCGAGCGCGGCGGGCATGATGGCGAAGGTCCGCCCCTCCCCCAGACCGATGAAGCTGCGCAGGAGCTGGCGGACACGGCCGTCGGAGAGGGCGATCATCGCCTCGCGCACGGCCGGGATCGCCGCCTCATAGGTCAGCTTGGCGCGGACCTGGTCGGCGTCGAAGACGAGGAGACTGGTCAGATCGTCGCCCTTGCTCGTCCCGCCCATCGCCGTCACTCCACCCCGGAATAGTTGACGGCGCCGGCTTATGGGGGGAGCCGGCGCCGTCGACGACCGTGCGGCGGAGGGAGACCAACCGCGCGGCCGAAGCGCTTAGAACCGCGCGTTCAGGCCCACATAGTACTGGCGGCCAAGGATGTCGCCGTAGTTGCGGGTCGGGTACGATGGCTCCTCGTCGGTCAGGTTCGTCACCCCACCGCGGATCGTGTACTTGCCGAAGTCGTACTGGGCCGAGATGTTGTGGCGGATGTTCGCCTTCACATCCGGCACCGGCTTGGCCTCGATGGTGTCCGACAGATCCACCTTGGCGTCGTCCAGGTACTGCAGCTGATAGGTGGCGCGGAACGGCCCGCGAGCGTAGCGCGCATCGAACCGGGCGACCCATTCCGGCGTCTTGGTGGTGCCGTCCTCCCGCAGGAGGTCGAAGCCGGTGACCGAGGTCTCGAGCTTCGAGGTGTGGGTCGCCTGGACGCCCAGCTCCAGCTCGCCGAGATCGCGGTCGTCGAAGAAGCGGCCGATCGGGAACCGGTAGTTGATGTCGTAGACCTCGCCCCGATAGGTCACCTGGCCGGCGTTGTAGGTCGTCGAGAGCGCGGTCACGACGTGGCCCTGGTCGTTGCGCGTAAAGGTGCTGCAGACGTCGGCCGGCATGCCGACGGTGTCATAGCAGGTCGCCATGAACTGCTCGGGCTCGAACAGCGAGAGGCCGTCGGTCAGGTCGATCTCGATACGGTCGAAGATCACCGTGAGGCCCGGCACGAAGGTCGGCTGGAACACGAAGCCATAGGTGGTGGTGTCCGAGATCTCGTTCCGCAGGTCGCGGTTGCCGCCCGTTGTGACGAAGGCGTTGGCGTAGTTCTCCGAGGGGTCTTGGAAGGTGGCCAAGTCGCCATAGCTCGGGTTCGCCGCGAACAGCGCCTGGCAGTTGGCGAGGCGCACCGCCGGGTTCGGTCCGCCGGCGATCCGGTCGGCGTCGCAAGGATCGTAGCCGACCGAGTTGAGTTCGGTGCGGGTCGGCTCGAACAGCTGGTCCAGCGTCGGTGCGCGGAAGTTGCGGCTACGCGACGCCCGCAGGCCGAAGCCCTCGAACACGCCCCACTGAACGCCGGCGCTCCAGATGTTTTCCTTGCCGGCGATGGAGTTGCTCACTCGCCGATAGGCGCCGTTCACGTCGAGCGAACGCACCAGCGGCAGGGTGAAGTCGCCGCCGACCAGCGGCACCAGCAGCTCAGCGGAGAACTCGTTGGTGTGGTAGGCGGCCGAGGTCGCCTCCACCGGCACGCCCGGACCGGTCAGGCCCTGACGATCGGCCGCGTAGGGCGAGAACTTCGCCTCTTCGCGGCGGTACTCATAGGCGACGCTGAACTTCGCCACGCCGCCCGGCAGTTCAAAGAGGTCGCCGCCGAGCGTGGCCAGGAAGTTGTCCTGGGTGTTGAGGAACTCCTCGCCGGTCAGGACGCTGACATAGCCCCGCGCCGGTTGGCTGACATTGCCCTCGCCGAACGGATTGATCGGGGCGCACGCGGCGTCGTCGTTCGCGGTCGTGGCGTCAGCGTTGATGGCGCAGACGATGTTCCCGGCGCTGTTGCGGACCGCGTTGATGGCGTTGGCGAATTTGGCGTTGTCCACGCCCCAGCCGCTCGAGGAGCCCTTGGCCTGGGCGCGGCTGAACGAGGCGCTCCAGTAGAAGTTCCGATCAGCGAAATCGAAGTCGCCGTCGAGGCTGACCAGGCCGCGGTAGGTTTCGGTCGTGTTCACCCGCTCGCGCGTGGGGATGAGATCCGTCCACCACTTCGAAAGGAAGATCGGCGGACCGCCGGCGCCAAGGATCGAACGCGCCTGGGCGGAAAGGTAAGGGTTGTTCCGATCGAGGGTGATGACGGCCGAACCGCTGCCGGGCGGATTCAGGACCGTGTTGCTGATCTGGATGCCGTAGGGGTCACGGCCCTCGACCTTCGCATAGAGGAACTCGCCCGAGAGCTTGATCCGGTCGGTGATGTCGTAGTGGCCGATGACATTGGTGTTGAACCGCTCGACCCCGGCGTAGAGGGCCGCCAATTCGCCGTAGCGCAGGCCCTCACCGCCTTCGGCGAACGGCACACCCTGGATCGTCCCTGGATTGTAGGGCACCAGGTCGCCGTTGGTGTTGAACTGCAGCGGCGTCCCGTTATAGCCCAACATGGCCGGGGACGGCGCCGGCGCGCGGCTGAACAGCACGCCATTGGCGTTGAACTCCCAGAAGTGGGAGTCGAAGATCTCCTTCACCGCCGGGATGCCGTCGTTCGGGCCGGTGTTGGCAGGGTTGCTGACCGTCAGGCGGCCGAGGCGGCTGCGGGGACGGTCGTAGTCATAGAGCGGATCGGTCTTCGACCACTCGACGTTCACCGCCACATTGCCCCGGCCCTCGGCGAAGTTCTTGCCGAAGGTGCCGCGCAGGGCCGGCTGCGAATAGTCGCCGCGCGAGGAGATGCCGTACTGGGCGTCGAGTTCCACGCCCTCGAAGCTGTCCTTCAGGACGTAGTTCACGACCCCGGCGATGGCGTCCGAGCCATAGACGGCCGCGCCGCCCGCCTGCACGACATCGACGCGCTCAATAAGGCCAGTCGGGATGGTGTTGGTGTCGACCACGCGGTCGCCGCCGGACGAGGAGGTCACGAAGCGGCGGCCGTTGACCAGGGTCAGGGTGCGGCCCTCACCAAGGCCGAAGAGGTTCGGATATTGCCGACCATCGCCAGCTTCCTCGCCCGAGCCGCTCGACTGCGGCACCATGACGGTCATCGAGGTGATCTGGTTCAGCACCTGGCCGGCCTGGACGAAACCGCGGTCGACCATGCTCTGTTGGTCCACGACGGTCACCGGCGCTTCGGTGTTGACCTCGGCGCGGCGGATGCGCGAGCCGGTGACGACGATCTCTTCGACCATGTCGGCGTCTTGCGCGAAGGCCGGCGCGGCGACGAACGCCGACGTCAGGACCACGCTTGCGAGGACGCTGGAGGCGAGCAGACGCTCGCGGACCGATTGAACCTTCATAGTACCCCCTTCTCTCCCGCGACCTCTTCGCCGCGATCCGCCGGCCGGTTCCCCGTGACCCGACCAGCGCCGACTTGCGCTTTTGCGCTTGTGGAAAAGCCTAGGCGCCGACCCGCGGTTTTTCTTTTCGTTCTTCGAACCGACGCAGAACCATTACGGATTGTTTATGCGGCGGATGATGTCGCCCTGCATGACCGATGCGCTCGCAGCCGATGGCGGAGCACAGCTCCCTCACGATCTGGGGTATAGCCGCAGCGCCGCGGCCAACCGCCCCAGCCCACGGTCAAGCTGCTCGGCATCGCCCCCGAAGCCCAGTCGAACATGCCCGGGAAGGCCGAAGAACTCGCCCGGCGCGACGATGATCCTGTGCTCGCGCCAAAGCCAGTCGGCGAGCTCGCGCGTGTCCGACACCCCGACGATGCTCGGAAAGTACATGCAGCCGAACGGCGGCAGGTCCCCGGCGATCAGCCCCTCGCCGATCATTTCCCGAACGCGGCGCTCCATCACTGGCCGGCTTCGCGCCAGCAACTCGCGCCAATGGGCGTCGAAGGGCGCCATGTTCTCGAGCACCTGGGCGGCCACGGCGTGGGAGAGCTTGGACACTCCCCAGTCGCCCTGCTCGCTGGCCGCGAGGATCCGCTCGACCTTGTCGGACGAGGCGATCGCCCAACCGCATTTCAGTGCAAAAAGCCCCTGCGCTTTGGTGAGGCTGCCGACACTGATGATTTTGGGCGAGAGGGTCGCGGCTGCGGCGGCTGGCCCGGCGAAGTCCCCATAGACCTCGTCCACCACGATCTGCACGCCGTCAGGCAAAACGTCGGCGAGGGCCAGCAGCGTGGAGCGGTCGAGCGCCGCGCCGGAAGGGTTATGCAGGTGGGTCAGGAGGACAAGGCGCGTCCTTGGACCGATCAGAGCGGCCAGCTCGGACGGGTCGACGCCGAAATCCGGCGCGCGCCGCGGCAAATAGCTGACCGTCGCGCCGGCCGCCTGCGCAAGGCCCGGGAGGAGGTCGAACCGAGGAGACTCGACGATCACCTCGTCCCCCGGAGCCACGAAGGCCCGGATCGCCATGGCCATCGCACTGGTCGCGCCGGTCGTGCAGACGACATTCGCCGGCTCCACGCCGTAGCGTTCGGCGACGGCCGCGGCCACGAAGCGGTTGCCGTTGGCGAACACGCTTTCGTAGCGGTCGGTGATCGCCTCCCCGAAGGATTCCCGCACGACCTTCGCCAGCAGCTCGGTCGGCTCCTTGATCGTGGAGTCGTAAAGCACCGCTGCGTCGCCTTCCGCGGCGGCCGCGCGCATCATCGCCTTCACCCAATGGGAATAGTCGTCCTCCGACGGGACATTGGCTCCCGCCTGGTCGGGGGACTTACTCCGCATGCTCAATTCGTCGCCCCCAATGACGGCCGCGGATACGCAGCGGCGCGTCGGTGATCATGGAGCGAGCCTATCCTGCGGCACGGGATTATCTTGCCTAAGTCGGCCTTGACAGCCGCAACATCCGCATCCGCTATGCAGGGGTATTTGATTAAGGACATAAGCTATGCCCGCCGAGATCGACGCCATCGACATGAAGATCCTCGAGCTGATGCAACGGGACGCATCGCTCTCGACCGCCGAACTCGCCGAGCGTGTGGGCCTTTCACAGTCGCCCTGCTGGCGCCGCATCCAGCGCCTGCGCGAGGAGGGCTATATCAAGGCCCAGGTGGTGATCGTGGATCGCGAGAAGCTGGGCTTCAAGATGCAGATCTTCGCCCAGGTGAAGATGACGACGCTCAGCGAGGAGGACCGCGCCAAGTTCCACAAGGCCATCAACGACATCCCCGAAATCCTGGAGTGCTATACGGTTTTCGGAGAGATGGACGCGATGCTGAAGATCCTGGCGCCCGACGTGATCTGGTATCAGGACTTCATCTTCTCGACCCTGCTTAAGCTGCCCGGCGTCGTGGACGTCCGCTCGATCGTGACCCTGACGGAGTCGAAGAGCACCACCGCCATTCCCATGCGGGCGCGCAAATTCCGCTGATGCGCGCTTCGCGCATAAGCAATGCGGCGCGCCAGCGCGCACGAACATAATCAAGTCTGCGCCGCCAAGCTGCGCAGGAGAGAACGACAAGATAATTCGAAGACGGCGGTCTAGCGTCTTCATCGGCGGGCTGCGCCCCGCCCAAGTCTTGCGGGGATCATCATCATGCTGACGCGCAGAGCCCTCGTCGCCGCGGCTGCGGCGGGAAGCGCGGCGACCTCGGCGGGGTCGGGCGCGAAAGCCGCATCGCCCCTGCCGGCGAAGTCCGCCTTCGCCAAGATGCCGTTCACCTATCTGGACGCGGGCTCCACCCACCCGATGCCGCTGGGCGCCCGCGCCGCCCTTGAGGAGTATCTCCGCTATAAGACCCAGGACGGCACGGTCGCGCCTGGATACAGCGTACACGCCAAGGAACAGGCGGTGATCGCCCGCTTCGCGGCCTTGGTCGGGGCGGCCCCGGACGAACTCTCCATCGTGCAGTCCACGACCACGGGCGAGAACCTGGTGATCCAGGCGCTCGACCTGCCGCGCAGCGGCGGGCGCATCGTCACCGACGCCCTGCACTTCTTCGGCTCCTTCTACACCTACGGCGAGCTTGGCAAGGCCGGCATGGACGTCGTCACCTTGCCCATGACGAAGGACGGCCGGATCGACATGGAGGAGATGGCCGCGGCGGTGAACGACCGCACGCGACTGGTCTCGATCAGTGCGGTCTCAACGACCAACGGCTTCCAGCACGATCTGAAGAAGGTCTGCGACCTCGCCCACGCTCACGGCGCCTATGTCTATGTGGACATGGTGCACGCGGCCGGGGTGACGCCGATCGATCTGCGCTCCGCCGGCGTCGATTTCGCCGCCTCGTCCTCCTACAAGTGGCTGATGGGCGATTTCGGCCTGGGCTTTCTCTATGTCCGCAAGGAGATCCAGGAGAAGGTCCGGCGTCCTTGGTGGGGCTATCACCAGATCAACGCCTTCAAGACCCACGTCTTTCCCTATGACGAGCCGGGGGACGGGGTCGCCACCTATGGAGCCTCGCCCGACGCCGCCGGCAAGTTCGCCATGGGGACGACCTCGTGGACCGGGGTCGTCCAGCTCGACTATTCCCTGGGTTGGATCAGCCAGCTGGGTGTCGCGAATATCGAGGCGGCCCGCCAGCCTCTCATCAAGGCGGTTCAGGCCGAGCTACGGCGCCGTGGCTATGAACCGCTGACCCCGGAAGACTCCCGCACCGCGCTTGTCGCCTTCGCACTCAAGGACGCACGCCGCAAGCTCGGCGACCTGATGAAGGCGGCGGACATCCGCCTGACGATCTCCCAGAACCGCTTCCGCGTGTCGCTCGCGACGTTCAACGACATGAACGACGTGGATCGCCTGCTTTCCACCCTTCCCCGGACACCGCCCGCCTGATGTCGTTCCTGAAGCTTCTGGCGGCGACGGCCGCCGCGTCCGCCCTCGCCGCCAGCGCCTTCGCCCAAGCGCCGCCGGCCCTTGATCTGACGCTCCGCCCGCATCAGACGGCCGGGCAGGTCGACTTTGTCGACGTCACCTTGACGCTTGCCGCGCCCAACGCGCGTCCAGGCGAGAATTTCCTGCGCCTTCCCATGGTCTTCGCCTCGGTGGAGACCGCGCGATACGAGGCCAAGGACATCCAGGTCATCGATGCTCAAGGCGCCGTCCCTCTGATCCAGAAGGACGACCCGATCGATAAGGCCAACTTCATGTACTTCCGGCGCTGGCAGGTCGGGCGGCCCACCAGCGGCGACGTCACGATCCGCTACAAGGCTCCGGCCCGCGCCTTCCGGCCCAAGCTGGGCTCAGGCCCGCCCTTCGACCTGCGCCCTGAAGGGGGCGGCCTCAACGGCGCCGGCGTCACCTTCCTCGCCCTTCCCGATACGTCCAAGCCCTTCAGCCTGCATCTGGCCTGGGACCTGGCCGCAATGCCCGCCGGTTCGCGCGGCGCGCAAAGCCTGGGCGAAGGCGAACTGCGCATGACGGGCCCGATCGATCTGCTTGCGCACACCTACTACATGGCCGGGCCGATCAAGAGCTATCCGGCATCGAGCTCTGGCGGCCCCTTCGCCATCTACTGGCTCGGAACCCCGCCGTTCGACGTCGAGGCGGTCGCCAGCTGGACAGAAAAGGCCCGCGCGGCCATCGCCACCTTCTTCGGCGAACCGGAGAAACCCTACCGGGTGTTCTTCCGAAAGAACCCCTATCCGGGCACGGGGGGCGCGGGACTGGTCAATTCCTTCATGTCGGGCTTCAGCGACGACCCGGCGCCCACCGTCGAGGGCATGCGCCACCACCTGGCGCACGAGATCGTCCACAATTGGCCGGGCAGCCTTTCGGGACCAAACGGCATCGTCGCCTGGTACGGAGAGGGCCTGGCCGAGTTCTATTCCGCCACCATCCCCTGGCGCGCAGGCCTCATCACCACGGACGACTTCCTCACCCAGGTGAACGAGCGCGCCCAGAGCTATTACGGCAATCCGGTGAACACCGCGCCCGCCAGCGAGATCGCGGCCAAGTTCTGGACCGACACGCGCGTCCGCAAGCTGCCCTACGATCGGGGCGCCTTCTACATGGCCATGGTGGACGCTCAGGTGCGAACCAAGTCTGGCGGCAAGCGGCGGCTGGACGACCTAGTGAAGGCCATGTTGGCGCGCAAGGCGGCCGGTGGCTCCTACGACACCGAGGCATGGCTGGAGCTGGTCACGGCGGAACTCGGGCCGCAGGCCAAGACCGAGTTCGAGGACATGATGGCCGGCAAGTTGCTGACGCCGCCGTCGGACGTCTATGGCCCGTGTTTCCGCCGCGAGGGGGCGGAGTTCCGCCAGTTTGAGCTCGGCTTCGACTCCGCCTCCCTGGCCGAAAGTCCGAGGATCGTGAAGGGGCTCGTGGCCGGCTCCAGCGCCGCGCGCGCCGGTCTCAAGGACGGCGACGAAATCACCGAGCCGGTGGTCCTGGACGCCGTTCAGGGCAAACCCGAGGCCACCATCACCCTGAAGGTCCGCCGCGGTAGCCGCGACATGGAGATCACCTATCTGCCCCGCGGCGCGGCCCTGAAAGGCTATCGCTGGGCGCGGGTGGCGGAGATTCCGGACAGCCAATGCGCCATCTAGCTTCGGCTTCCCTGGCCGCGCTCCTCCTGATCGGTCAGCCGGCGCTCGCGGCCGAGGTCGCCGCCCCCGCGGCGGCGGCCCCGCGCACCTATGCCAGCGACCATGTCGGCGTCTTCGGCGGACGCAAGGTCGCCTATCGGGCGACCCTGCAGGAGACCATTCTGAAGGACTCCAAGGGACAGCCCGCCGCGAGCCTCTTCAGTTTCTCCTATGTGGCCAAGGAGAACACGAAGGACCGCCCGGTGGTCTTCGTGTTCAACGGCGGGCCGGGGTCCTCGTCCATCTGGCTGCACATGGGCATGCTCGGGCCACGGCGGATCGCGTTTCCAGATCCCGTCCGGCCCCCGACGGTTCCGCCCTTCAAGCTGGAGGACAACCCGTTCTCGCTGCTGGACGTGGCCGACCTCGTCTTCATCGACCCGATCGGCACGGGCTACAGCCGGCTTCTACCCGGCGGCAAGGCCGAGGACTTCTATGGCGTGACCCAGGACGCGCCCGGGCGACGGCGGAGTTCATCCAGACGTGGCTGACCGCCAATGGCCGCTGGAACTCGCCCAAGTACCTGATGGGCGAAAGCTACGGCACGGTGCGCGCCTCGGTGCTCGCCAACACCCTGGTCGGCGGGCCCTTTTCGCCTACGGCGGCCCTGGGCGGAGCGACCCTGAACGGCGTGATCATACTTGGCCCCTCGTTCGACGTGGGCCGCTCAGGCGGCGATGTGGCCTATCTGACCTCGCTCCCGACCATGGCCGCCACAGCCTGGGCTCATGGACGGATAAGCGCCGACGGCCGTACCGCCGAGAGCGTCGCGGAGGAGGCGCGCCGTTTCGCGGCGGACGTCTATCTGGAGGCGCTCTACGCCGGCGAAGACCTGCCGCCAGCCGAGCGCCGGAAGGTGGCCGAGGGCCTGGCCGCTCTCAGCGGATTGCCCGCCCAGGCCTGGCTCGACGCCGATCTGAGGATTTCGCTGAGCGAGTTCGGGCGCATGCTGCTCAAGGACCAGGGCCTGCAGATCGGCGCCTATGACGGCCGCTACACCCTCCCCCTGGCCGCCAGCGGCGGCGACCCGGTCGCCGACGATCCGGCCATGGGCCAGTACACGCCCGGCTTCATCACCGTCCTCAACGACTATGTCCGGATCGAGCTGAAGGCCCCCGCGCCGACCACCTACCAGCCGATCGCGTTCGGCGACGTCAACGCCCGTTGGAACTGGGGTGCGGGTCCTGGCGCGCCGCAGCCCAAGAACTATGCGGAAGACCTCGCCACAGCCATGCGGCGGAACCCGTCGCTGCGGGTCTTCATCGGCTCGGGCTATTACGACCTCGTCACCACGTTCGGCGCGGCCGAATACGTGGCGCGGCGTTCGGGCCTGGCGCGGGAACGGGTCACCATGCGCACCTACGCCTCCGGCCACATGCCCTATATGGGCGATGAGAGCGCCCGAATCCTGGCGAGCGACATCCGATCCTTCATCGCCGCGAGGTGACTAGTGCGGTCCTTCGCCGGTCGCGGAGAGGCGATTTAGCTCGCCACGATAGCGGACGAGAGGTCGCCCCTCGTTGATCGCCTGAACCGTGACGGCGGCGATGAGCACCGACGAGGAACCCGCATCCAGGCGCTGGGTCACCTCGCCCGCGAAACTCGCCAGGGCCGCCAGGTACTGCGGAGGCTCGCCGGCCTGCACCCGCCAGAAAGGCGCGCCCAGCTCGCCGCTTCGCGCCGACGCCAGTTTCTGAGCTTCCGACCTATCGTGTTCGGCAAGCAAGCCGATGCTGATCCGCTGCGCCCTCAACACCACCTCGTGGGCCGGGTCGCTCTTTGGCAGGCAGACGAGCAGCCGCGGCGGCGACATGGAGATCACCATCACCTGGTCGGCGAGCGTGACGATCGGTCCCTCGCCGCCCTCGCAGCCGATCACGGCGACGCCGGAGGTGAAGCGGCTCGCCGCTTCGCGGAAGCGAAACGCGTTCCAAGCGGAGGGCGCCTGGAGGACGGCGGCGTCGGCAGGCGGGAGTTGCGGAGCCGATCCCATGGCTAGCGCAGCTCGAAACCGAGATCATGCAACACCTCACGCAGAACGTGACGGCCGGCCATGGACTCAGGACCACGCGTGCGTCGGGCCGCCTGTTCCGTCCAGTCCGTCTCGGGCATGCCCTGCTCGCGCTGAAAGCTGCGGATCCTTGGATTGTAGCTCTCGGCCGCCTCGCGCTGCGCCTCGCCCCATGCATATTGCTCGTGGAACAGGACGGAGACTTGCGGCAGGCGTGGTTTGATCGCCGCCGGCCGGTTCGGATCGGGATAGCCGACGGCCAGGCCCAGCAACGGAAACACGCCGGACGGAAGGCTGAGTTCCTGCGCGACCTCCCTCGGCTTGTTGCGGATCCCGCCGATATAGACCGCGCCCAGGCCCAATGCTTCGAGCGCCACCACGGCGTTCTGAGCGGCGAGAGACGTATCCACCGCGCCCAGCAGGAAGGTCTCGGTATAGTCCAGCGCTCCCGATGGACGATTATGCTCCTCCGCTAACCTGCGCAGGCGGGCGAGATCGACGAGCCAGACAAGGAAGGTCGGGGCTTCGATGATGTGCTTCTGATCGCCGGCCAGCGCGGCCAGGCGCGCCTTGCGCTCGGGGTCGGTCACCGCGACGACGCTCCAGACCTGCAGGTTGGAAGAGGACGGCGCGGACTGGGCGGCGGTGACCAGGGTCTCCAGAACCCCCGCAGGAAGCTGGGTCGGAAGATAGGCGCGCACGGACCTATGGGAGAAGATCACCTCCAGGGCGTCGTTCCAGGCGACCGGACCAGGGGCGTCGTCGCGGCGATAGCGGGCCTTGGCGAGGTCCGCGCCATTGCGGACCTCCGGGGCCGAGGCGACAGCTGCGCTCATCTCAAGCGCTCGCGACAGCGGCTTCACGCCGGCGCGCCGCCAGGGCGTTGGCAGGGCGCTCCAGGCCAAGGTTCTCGCGCAGGGTGCTTCCCTCGTACTCGGTGCGGAACAGGCCGCGCCTTTGCAGGATGGGCACGACCTGATCCACGAAGTCGGTCAGACCGGTAGGCAGGATAGGCGGCATCACGTTGAAGCCGTCCGCCGCTCCGTTCTCGAACCAGTCCTGGATGGCGTCGGCGATCTGCTCGGGTGTCCCGATCACGGTGCGATGCCCACGGGCGGTCGAAAGCGAGCGGTAGAGCTGGCGCAGGGTGACCTTGTCGCGGGTGACCAGATCGGACACCAGCTTCAGGCGGCTGATGCTGCCGTTGGTCGTCTCAGGCAGAGGGGGCGCGGCGTCGTCAAGAGAATAACCCGTCAAATCAACGCCTTGGTAGTGCCGCTTGAGGATGTTCCAAGCGACGTCGTCGTGGACCAAGGACTGGAGATATTCATAGTTCTCGGCGGCCTCGGCCTCGGTGCCGCCGAGCACCGGAAAGATGCCCGGCATGATCAGCACCTGATCCGGCGAACGGCCGTACTTGCCCAGTCGGCCTTTGATATCGCTATAGAATTCCTGCGCGTCCTCGCGATTGAGGTTGGCCGTGAAGATCACCTCCGCGGTGCGGGCGGCCAGCTCGCGGCCAGGCTCGGAAGCGCCCGCCTGGACGATGACCGGGTAGCCTTGAGGCGGACGACCCACATTCAACGGGCCACGAACCTGGAAGTGCTCGCCCACGTGGTTCAGCAGGTAAAACCGATCCAGGTCCACATACGTGCCAGTGGCGCGATCGCGAACGAAGGCGTCGTCGTCGTATGAGTCCCAGAGCCCCTTGACGACATCGATGTACTCCTCGGCCCGCTCATAGCGCTTGGAATGCTCCAGGTGCGCCGGGAGGCTGAAGTTGTGCGAGACGTCGGCGCCGGTGGTGACCACGTTCCAAGCCGCGCGACCTCCGGAAATCCAGTCGAGCGAGGCGAACTTACGGGCGGTCGTATAGGGGTCCTCGTAGGTGGTCGAGGACGTCGCGACGAAGCCGATCCGGCTGGTGACCACCGAGAGCGCCGACCACAGGGTGACGGGTTCGAAATGCGCCGCCTTGCCGTTGCGGGCGAATTCGGCGCGGTCGTTCGGGTTCGCGTAGCCGCCGGGACTGTCGGCGACGAAGACCATGTCGAACTTGCCGCGCTCGGCGGTCTGGGCGAGCTGCTTGTAATGCTCGAAGTTCAGGCCGGCGTCCGCCTGCGACTGCGGGTGCAGCCAGGCCGAGACGTGATGGCCGGTGGCCTGAAGGAAGGCGCCAAGGCGGATCTTGCGAGAGCTCATCTCAGGACTCCTGGGGACGCCGGCCTAGCCGGCGGAATGGACGAGAACAGGCTGGGCGGGCTCGGCGTCGAGCGGGTCCTGAACGCCAAGAAAGCCAAGCAGTTGGTGGCGCAGCTCGAGCGCGCGGGCGTGGCGGCCCCTCCCTTCCGGCGGCAACTCGACGCTGATGTCCGCGGCGATCTTGCCGTCATCCAGCACCACGACGCGGTCGGCGAGCTCGATGGCTTCGTCGACGTCGTGGGTGACCAGCAGGACGGCCGGGTTGTGAGCCTCCGAAAGCCGACGGAGCAGGATGTGCATGCGGATGCGGGTGAGGGCGTCCAGCGCGCCGAACGGCTCGTCGGCGAGCAGGAGTTCGGGCTCACGGACCAGGGAGCGAGCGAGCGCGACGCGCTGCTGCTCGCCGCCGGAAAGCTCGTAGGGCCACGAATTCTCCCGGCCAGCCAGTTCGACCTCCGCCAGCGCGCGGCGGCCACGCTCGGCCACGTCACGGCCCTCAAGGCCCAGGACGACATTGTCGAGGACGCGTTTCCAGGGCAGCAGCCGGGCGTCCTGAAACACCACCGAGAGCTTCTGAGGCACGATCAGCTCGCCCGAGCCGGTCGCCTCGCGGTCGAGATCGGCCAGGGCGCGCAGGAGCGTGCTCTTGCCAGAGCCCGAGCGGCCCAGGAGCGCGACGAACTCGCCGCGACGGATATCCAGATCAACCCCGTTCAGGACGCCCTTCAGCGTGAAGCGCCGGACGAGATTGCGCACACGGACGGTCGGGCTCGTCGAAGAGGCCTCTATTGAGCGAGCGTCTTGCGCCATGACAGCACCTTCTTTTCAAGGAAGCGGACGGCGGCGTCGGACGAGACCCCGAGGATCGCGTAGACGACGAGGCCGAGCAGGATCACGTCCGACTGGGCGTAGGTGCGCGCCAGGTTGATCATGTAGCCGATGCCGCTGGTGGCGTTCAGCTGCTCGACCACGACAAGAGCCAGCCAGGCCCCCATGACGCCGAAACGAAGACCAAGCATGAAGCCGGGCAAGGCGCCGGGCAGCACCACGTGACGAATGAAGGCCAGTCGACCCAGGCCCAGCGTCTCGGCAAGCTCGACATGCTTGATGTCGATGGCGCGCAAGGCGTTGTGGGTGTGGACATAGATCGGGATAAAGACCGACAGCGAGATGACGATGACCTTCATCGCCTCGCCGATCCCAAACCACAGGATGAAGAGCGGGATGAGCGCCAGGGTCGGGATGGCCCTTTTGAGCTGGACGAGGCCATCGAAGAGATAACCCCCCAGCAGACTGAGGCCTGAGATCAGCGCGACGATCACGCCGACCACGACGCCGTAGGCGAGCCCCTGCCCCGCCCGCCAGGCCGAAACCGCTAGGTTGGCCTGGAGCCGGCCCTGCTCGATCATCTCGGCGCCGGTGGTGACGGCGACCCAGGGCGCGGGGAGGATGCGCGGGTCGATGAAACCGGTCGCCGATCCGACGGCCCAGAAGATCAGGAGCAGGACCGGCCCCAGCAGCCAGCCATAGGAGAGCGGCTGGCCGAGACCGAGGCGACGCGTGCGGCGCCGTGTCGCCGATGGTGCGGGCGGAGCGATGTTCGCTTCAATCTGAGCGCGGTGTGCGAGTTCGGGCGCTATGGTGTGGGCGGCGGTCATGGCTGGGCCTCGTTCTGGGCGGTCCTGACCGGACCGATGGCGTCGGCCGCAATGGTCTCGAAACGACGATCGAAGAGCTGGGCGGCGTCGAAGGGCTTCTGACCGCCTTCCTTGGCGAGCAGGTCGATGGAGGCCTGCTGAAGGCCGATCGCCTCGGTCCAATCGCGGGGAATGACGGCCTCTCCCGCAGCCTTCACGACGAACTCGGCGTCCTCGGGCGAAAGCCCCTGATCCTTGACGTAGTAGATCTGCGCCCATTCCTGCTTGTGGGTGCGCGTCCACTCGACGGCCCGCGCCCAGAGCTTCACATAGGCGCGCAGGGCCGCGGCCTTGGCCGGATCGCGCAGGATCTCCTCGCGCACATAGAGATTGGTCAGGTCGTCGCGGAAGGGCGGGTGACGCAGAACCTTGGCTCCGTCTTTCCCGTAGTTGTCGAGATAGCGCTTGGTGGCGACGCCCGCGCCGAGCGGGGCGACATCCACCAGGCCGCTGACCAGCGCGTTGGGATAGACGTCGCCCGTGCTCGGCAGTTCGACCAGGGTGACGTCCTTAGTCGTGAGCCCTTGCGCGGCCAGGGTGCGAAGCACGACCTCGCCCTGCACCTGCCCTGGGCTGTAGGCGATCTTCTTGCCCCGGAGATCCGCCAGGCTGGCGATCTGCGCCTTGGGCGAAATTCCCAACTCGAAGAGCGGGTGTTCATGCGGATCGGCGCGCAGGCGCACGGCGACCATCTTCACCGGAATACCGACCCACACCGCATGGATGGGCGGAATGTTCGCCGCCGAGCCCACATCCAGGGCCTTGGCGTGGAATGCTTCGGTGACGCCGGGTCCCCCAGAGATCTGCGCCCACTGCACCTCGAACGGCAGTTCCTTGATCCAGCCCGTGTGCTCGAGCACCCGTTGCGTCGTCGGATCGCCGATGACCAGCTTGGTCCCGGGCGGCACGACTTCCGGCAACGGCGCGTCCAGCGCGAGCGCCGGTCCCGACGGCTTGTCGGCTCCTGCCTTGCCGCAAGCCGTCAGAGCCAACCCTCCGGCCAGCAGAGCGGCGGCGACGATGAACGCCTTCAACCTCGTCACGCGGTCAAATCCCTGTCTGATTGGAAAGGCGCTCCCGGGCCCGCCTCTCCAAGCTGGCCCGGGAGCTATGCTCGGCGAAGGGGATCAGCCGAGAACGTTGAAGAGGGGACCTTCCAAGGCCTGCGACTTGAAGCCGTCGGGCCCGACCGGCAGGTCGCCGGCCACGGTGATGCGCCGGACGGTGCGGCCAAGGTTGAAGTGGGCGTAGTCGATGGGCCCGGCGTGGGCGACGGCCTGATTGTCCCAGACGACGAGCGCCTTCGGCGACCAGCGGAAACGCACCGCATATTCCGGGCGCGTCAGTTCCCCATAGAGCAGATCGAGCAGAGCCTGGCTTTCGCGCTCCTTCAGTCCGACGATGTGGGTCGTGGTGCCCGGGTTGAGGAAGAGCAGCTTCTCGCCGGTCTCCGGGTGCACTCGGACGAGCGGATGCAGCGAGACGAACGGGCCCGTCGAGCGGCCATCCTTGCGCGGCTTGCGCTGACCGCCGGCGTCGTAGGCGCTGGTCTGGTGGACCGCCTGAAGCTCGTCGATCAGACGCTGGATCTTGGGCGAGAGACCTTCGTAGGCGGCGATCAGATTGGCGAAGAGCGTATCGCCGCCATAGGCGGGGATCTCCGTCCCGTGCAGCAGCGAATAGCTGTTGGGATTGGCGACGAAGGTGATGTCGATGTGCCAGCCCTTGTAGTCGCGCGGCGGGCGGGCCGAGGGCGGGCGCGTGTCGTTTTCGGTGCGACGGACCCGGTATTCGTCGACCTTCCGCTCCCAGATCTCCGGGTGGTCATCGAGGCCTTCGGAGATCGGGTGGGCGGGCGTCAGCGGGCCGAAGGTGCGGCCGAACGCCTTGAGCTGATCATTGGTGATGTCCTGATCGCGGAAGAACACCACCCGCCATTTGTTGATCGCCTGGCGGATCTCGGCGATCGTCTCGGCGTCCAGCGGCTGGCGCAGGTCGACGCCGGAGATTTCGGCGCCGATCAACGGCGTGACCGGCTCGACGATGATGCGGGTGGGCGTGAAATCGCGGTCGTTGGAGACCGGGCGGAGGGCGGTGACGCTCATCTTGCTGAGTTCCTGGTTCGTGGTGCGAGGGTTAGGCGACGGCTCGGGCGGGAACCGCCGGCGCCCCGGCGGGATAGCGGGCGCCCACGGTGGAGCCGGGGACGAAGGCCGCTTCGAGTTCGGCGATGTCGGTCGCGCTGAGCTGCACCTCGTTGGCGGCCCAATTGGCTTCCAGGTGCTTGATGTGGCGGGTGCCGGGGATCGGCACGACATTCTTGGAGAGCACCCAAGCCAGGCTGACCTGGGCGACCGTCAGGCCCAGGCGCTGGGCGACCTTTTCGGCGACGGCGCGGCGGGTGCTGTTGGCGGCGACGGCGTCGGGCTGATAGCGCGGATGGAGATTGCGGCGGTCGCCCTCCTCGACCGGCAAGGCGCCGGCAAGGAACCCGCGGCCGAGCGGGCTGTAGGCCACGAACCCGATCCCGAGCTCGCGCGCGGTCGGAAGGATTTCGTCCTCCACATCCCGCGTCCAGAGCGAATACTCGCTCTGGAGGGCCGCGATCGGATGGACCTTGTGCGCGCGACGCAGGATTTGCGCGTCGACCTCGGAAAGGCCGATCCCGCCGATCTTCCCTTCCGCCTTCAAGCGGGCGAGCTCGCCCACCGTGTCTTCGATCGGCGTCTCCGGATCCAGGCGGTGCAGGTAATAGATGTCGATGTGATCGACGTTGAGGCGCTTCAGACTCGCCTCAACGGCGGCGCGCGCATATTCCGGGCGGCCATCGAGGCCGCGGCCGCTGGTTTCGCGATCCAGCCGGTTCCCGAACTTGCTGGCGATGACAAGGCCATCGCGGCGGCCGGCGATCGCCTTGCCGACCAGCTCCTCGTTATGGCCGGAGCCGTAGATGTCAGCGGTGTCGAGGAAGGTGATACCGAGTTCGATCGCACGATGGATCGTGGCGATGGACTGTTCGTCCTCGGCCTTTCCATAGACGTGGCTGAGCCCCATCGCGCCATAGCCCTGGCGGCTGACTTCGAAAGGCCCGAGGGGGACGCGCGATGAGGACGACATGGGAATGCTCCGAACTCCAACTTCTCTGGGCTTAATTCCCACCGTTATAGTTGGGATTGTCAATCCGGAACCTACGGAAGGCCTCTAAACGTCGCCCGATGATTTCTAAATCAGGCTCCTAGAAAGACTCTAGAAATCCCATTTCACGCGTGTTTTCCGGACTTTGATATCGCGCGCGCGATTGCGCAGGCGCGCGCGATAGCCCACGCTCCTCGCCCCGTTGTGTTTTTAGAAAATCTCCGCCCTTCGGAAGAAGGTCTTGCTTCTATTTCCTACCAACGAAGTAGGAGTAATGGCGAAGCTCGCACTGGCGCCGCATCGCCTCGTCAGCCGCTGCGCGCTTCATCCAGATCGACGGGGCCAACAGAAGAAGCCGATGTCTCTCCGCCAAAGATTGCTCCTGACGACCCTCGTCGCCGGTTTCGGCCCGCCCCTTGTCGCCCATGCGCAAGACGCTGCGCCCACGGCCGCCGTGGGAGAGGCGGCCGACGCCGCCGAGGCTGCGGCCGCCGGCGCCGTCGAAGAACTGATCGTCACCGCGCGCCTGCAGGCCGAACGGGCCCAGGACGTGCCGATCCCGCTGTCGGCCATCTCCGGCGCGGCCATGGAGGAAAAGGGGACCTACACGCTGGAGGATGTGCAGCGGCAGGTCCCGAGCTTTACGGCCTACAACTCCAATCCCCGGAACTCCTCCGTCGGCATTCGCGGCATTGGGGTCTCATCCGCCTCGGACGGGTTGGACACGTCGGTGGGGTTCTATTTCGACGGGGTCTATCTGGGCCGCCCCGGCATGGCGCTGGCCGACCTGATCGACATCGAGAGCTTCGAGGTGCTGCGCGGCCCGCAGGGCACGCTCTATGGTCGCAACACCTCCGCCGGGGTGGTCAATGTCCGGACCCGGAAGCCGAGCTTCACGCCGGAAACCGTCGCCGAAGTTTCGCTGGGCGACTACGGCTATAACCAACTGCGATTGAGCACGACCGGGCCGCTGATCGATGGGCTCCTGGCTTTCAGGCTGACGGCGTTCAACACTGACCGGAACGGCGTGCTGGACAACATCAAGACCGGCGTCTCGGCCAATAGCGTAGGCCGCAGCGGCGCGCGGCTGCAGCTGCTGGCGACCCCGACCGAGACCATCACCGCCCGCTTCATCGCCGAATACTCTCAGCAGGACGACACCTGCTGCGTCGGCGTGCTGACCAGCGTGATCTCTCCCGAGCTTGGCGGCGCCGGAACCCGGCGGACCCTGAACGCGCTGGCCGCCCTCGGCTATGTGCCGGAGGGCACGACCGAGTTCACCCAGAACAACTCCATCCAGAACATGCGCACCGATCAGGATGCGCTGTCGCTGCAAGTGGATTGGGACCTCGGCTGGGCCGACCTCACTTCGATCACCGGCTATCGGCACTGGCATTTCGATCCGCTGCAGGACTCGGACGGAACCCCGCTGGACATCATCCAGGTGAACGTCGCCAGGACCCACACCTGGCAGTACTCGCAGGAAGTCCGGCTGGCCTCCAAACCTGGCCGATTCAACTGGCAGGCGGGCGCCTACGCCTTCCACCAGCGGCTCAAGGACAGCTTCATCCTGAACCAGTTCGGTTACGACGCGGGAGCCTTCTATACGGCCCTGAACCGACAGACCAACCCGAACGCTCCCGAGGTGATCATTGAGCCAGGCTCACAGTACCTCGGCGACACCCGTTCGAACTCGACCTCTTGGGCCCTGTTCGGCCAGGCCAACTTCGAGGTCACCGACAAGCTGATCCTGACCGGCGGCTTGCGCTACACCGAAGACAAGCGGACCGGCATCACCGTCACCTCGACCAAGGGGACCCCCTATGTCCCGACCTCGATCATGTTCAACTACGACACCGAGGTCGAAGGCGATAACCTCTCTTACCTGCTCAGCGCCTCCTACAAGCTGACCCCGGACAATATGGTCTACGGGTCCTACTCGACCGGCTACAAGGCGGCCGGCCTGAACCTCAACTCGGCAGTGTCGGAAGGCTCGCCGCTGGTCGTCGACCCGGAAGAGGTGACGAACTGGGAGATCGGATCGAAGAACCAGTTCTTCGATCGCCGTCTGACCCTTAACATCAGCGGCTTCTGGACCGAGCTCGAAGGCCTGCAGGCCAACATCGCCATACCAGGCCGGCGCTCGTTCCTCGCCAATGTCGGGGACGTCCGCTCGCGCGGGGTGGAGATCGAAGGCAGCTACGACATCACGCCGGATCTGAACGTCTCAGCCAACGGCTCGTGGATCGACGCCAAGTATACGTCCTATCCGAACGGCCCCTGCCCGGTCGGACAGCCCGCTCCCTGCGATCTCTCGGGCAAGCGGCTATTCCAGTCCCCGGAGTGGATCTTCAACGCCAGCCTCCGCTACGAGCGCGACCTGCCCGCCGAGGTGCGGGGCTACGCCCTGGCCCAATACGCTTACAGATCGGAGCAGGAAGGCACGGTTCAAGCCGATCCGCTGACGCGGATTCCGTCCTATTCGCTGGTCAATCTGCGCCTGGGCGCGAGGTTCCAGGACGGCAAGTACGACCTGTCGGTCTGGGCGGACAACCTGTTGGATGAAACCTATTTCCAACAATCCGGCACGGCCTCGATCGTCGGAGCCTCGGCCTACGGGGTTTCGGCGCGGTTGGGGAATCCAAGGACCTGGGGCGCGACCCTGCGCGCCCGCTTCTAGTAGCCGATCAGCGCCGGCAGGGTTTGCCAGACGATGGCGAGTCCGCCGAGGGCGGCGCCCAGGACGGCCAGTCGGTCCAGGAACCGGCTGGTCGCGTCGCTTTCGCGCAATCTTCGAACGCCCCAGGCGATGAGGCCAAGCTCGGCGGCGAGGCAGAGGCCGCCGAAGGCAAGGACGCCCAGCCGCCAGGGCGCGGCGTCCGCTCGGGCGATAAGGTCAGCCAGGCTGGCGATCACGTAGATCCCGACGAAATGAAGCGCCCAGACGAGCAGTCCGCCCAATGCGAAGGCCCAGCGCCGCATCTCAGCCGCCGGGGAACAGGCGCGGCAGGGCCGCGGTGATCGCGCCTTGAGCAGCGCTGTAGGCGACGAAGAGACCGATGACCTCGAAAGTGGCGAGGCGTCCCGCGCTCAGATGTCCGGCAAGCCAGCGCAGCAACGCATAGAGGCCCATGAGGGCGCAAACCGCCGCAAACACACCCTGCCAGCTGAGGAGCGCATAGACGATGGCGCCCTGGGCGTGGGCGGAGGCCGCAAGGCCATGGCCGCGCCAGCTCGTCAGGTCCGTCCAGAATCCGACGAGAATGAGGGCCGCCGCCGACGCCATGGCGATGGCCGAGACAGCGGGCGCGCGCGGCCGTCGCATCTTGAGCAGGCGCACCGAAAGCCAGGCGAGCAGCGCCGCCCCCGCAGCGGCGGCCAGCGCTTTCCATAGGGCCTGGTCGCTTGGGGGCGGCGCCCAGGCGTCCAGGTTCCGGCTCCAGAGGAAGACATAGCTGAAGAGGCTCATGGCGAAGACCATGCCGCCGACGATCAGCGTGATGACCATGGCCCACCATCCAGGGCTGGACGGGCCGGTGACATAGGTGGGGACCATGACGCCCGCCCCGATGTCCACCTCCGAGGCCTCCAGCGGACGGTCGAGCAGCCAGCACCACTGCAGAACGCAATAGACCGCAAGGATCCCGCTGATCACCGAGGGCCAATAGGCCTGTATGGTCAGGAGCAGGAAGAAGCCGGCCGTGAACACCGCCGACCAGATCGGCCAGCCCGACGGGTTGGGCATGCGAAGCAAGGCCTGCGGTTCGGCGTTGAGGGTGCTGGTGAGGATGGTCTCGCGTCCGCCGCTGGCTGCGCCCGGGAGGAAGTAGCGGCCGGCCTCGACGTCCTTGGGCAGGTCCGGCTGGTCCCAGAGCGGATAGAGGGAGCGAACCACCGGGATGGATCGGGTAGAGTAGAGACCCGATGGCAGCCATTCGAGGCCGGGGCCGCCGAACGGGTTTCCGGCGCTCTCTCCGAAGGGGCGGAAGTTGCGGATCATGTCGATGACCCAGATCAGCACCCCGGCGGCGAAGAGGAAGGCGCCCAGGGTCGAGACGAGGTTCGGCCACTCCCAGCCGCGATCGGGGAGATAGGTGTAGACGCGCCGCGGCATGCCCATGAGCCCTGCCAGGTGCATGGGCATGAAGGCGATGTGCATGCCGGCGAACATCAGCCAGAACACCCAGCGTCCCAGGCGTTCGCTCAAAGGCCGCGAACTGGTCATCGGCAGCCAGAAATAGATCGCCGCGAAGAGCGGGAAGACCATGCCGCCGATCAGGACATAGTGCAGATGGGCGACGATGAAGTAGGTGTCGTGCGCCTGCCAGTCGAAGGGGACCATGGCGACCATGACGCCGGTCAGCCCGCCGGTGACGAAGATGATCACCGCACCGATGACGAAGAGACCGGGCGTGTTGAACCGCATCCTGCCCGCGGCGATGGTGGCGATCCAGGCGAAGACCTGCAGGCCGGCCGGCACGGACACCGCCATGGAGGCGGAGGAGAAGAAGCTCGTCGAGATCGCCGGCATGCCCGTGGTGAACATGTGGTGCGCCCAGACGCCGAAGCTGATGAAGCCGGTGGCCAGCATGGCCAGCACGACCAGCCGATAGCCGACGAGCGGGACGCCCGAAACCGCCGGGGTGATGGCGGACATCGCACCGGCCGCCGGCAGGAAGATGATGTAGACCTCCGGATGGCCGAAGAACCAGAAGAGGTGCTGCCAGAGCAGCGGATCGCCGCCGCGCGTGGCGTCGAAGAATGGCCAGTTCAGGGCCCTTTCCAACTCCATGAGCGTGGTCGCGAGGATCACCGAGGGAAAGGCGATGATGATCATCCCGGCGAAGATCAGCATCGCCCAGGCGAAGATCGGCAGCTTATCGAGCGTCATGCCGGGCGCGCGGGTGCGCAGGACTCCGACGATGATCTCGATGGCGCCGGCTATGGCCGAGATCTCGATGAAGCCGATGCCCAACAGCCAGAAGTCGGCGTTGATCCCCGGCGAATAGGCGGTGCTGGTGAGCGGCGGATACATGAACCAGCCGCCGTTCGGCGCCAGGCCGAAGAACAGCGAGGAGAAGAAGGCCAGGCCGCCGATCAGATAGGCCCAGAAGGCGTAGGCCGAGAGCCTGGGGAACGGCAGGTCGCGGGCGCCCAGCATCTGGGGCAGTAGCAGGACGCCCAGCGCCTCCACCGCCGGCACCGCGAACAGGAACATCATCATCGTCCCGTGCACGGTGAACAGCTGGTTGTAGGTCTCTTGCTCCAGGAACCCGCTCATGGGCAGGGCGAGCTGGGTGCGCATCAGCAGGGCCAGCACCCCCGCCAGCACGAAGAACAGCATGGCCGCGCCGACGTAGTAGACGCCGACGAAATTGTTGTTGATCGCGGTGATCCACTCCCAGCCGCGCGGGGCGCACCAAACCGCCTCGAGTTTGGCCAGCTCGTCCTTCGGCCGCGGCCCCCTGGTCGGGAAACGCTCGTAGAGGCGGGTGTCGAAACCCGTCTCCGAACTCATTTGAGGCTCTCCAGATAGGCGGCGAGCGCGCGCAGGTCCTCGCCACGAAGGACCGGATAGGCCGGCATGCGGTTGCCGGGCTTGATGGCCTGGCTGTCGGACACCCAACCGGCCAGCGTGCCTTGGTTGTTCGGCAGGACGCCCGCGCCGAGGGTGCGTCGCGAGCCGACGTGGGTCAGGTCGGGGCCGGCGAGACCGTTGGCCGCCGTACCGCGGATCGTATGGCAGGCGCCGCAGCCGGAGGCGGCGAAGACCTCCGCGCCACGGCCGCTGGCCGAGGGCGCCGGCTGCGTTTGGCGCGCACGCCAGGCCTCGAATTCGGCCGGATCGTGGGCGACCACCACCAGCCCCATCAGGGCGTGCGGACCACCACAATACTCCGCGCATTGGCCCCCATAGACGCCCGGCCGATCGGCCTGGAGCCGTAGGATGTTCCTGCGGCCGGGGATCATGTCCTTCTTCCCGCCGAGCTGAGGAACCCAGAAGCTGTGGATGACGTCCGCCGACAACAGCTCGAACACCACGGGCTGGCCGGTCGGTATGTGAACCTCGTTGGCGTCCTGCAGGATCTCGCGACCGGTGGCGTCGAGATAGGCCACGCGCCACCACCACATCTCGCCCGTCACCCGGACCCGCATCTCGTCTGGCGCCGGATCGTCGCTGAGGCGACCGGTGAGGGCGAGCCCGTAGACCAGCAGGGCGCTGAGCACGACGACCGGAAAGGCGAAGCCGCCGATCCAGACCAAGCGCTCGCGGCCGAGCCGCTGACGCCACCGACGTGGCCCGAACACCGCCAGGCCAAGCACCACCAGGACCACGGCGAAGACGGCGACGCCGACGGCGAAGAGCACCCAGGACAAGGTCACCAAAGGCGCAGCGAACGGCCCTGCCGCATCCAGCGCCGGCGGCGGCCAGCCGGCTGCGCCTTCAGGCAGGGTCATCGAGCGTATAGAGGTAGGCGGCCACGTCGCGCGCCTGCCGATCGGTAAGGCCGGAGGGCGGCATGGCGGTTCCAGGGACCAGCGCCGGAGGATCCCTCAGCCAGGCGATCAGCGTTTCCGGCTGGTTTGGAAGTCGGCCGGCGATCAGCGGACTTTTCCCAAAGCCGGCAAGAGAGCCGCCGGCCGTTCCGCGGGGCCAGCGAACGCCGGGAATGACGTGGCAGGCGGCGCATCCCACCCGCTCGATCTCGGCGAGCCCGCGCGCGGGATCTGCGCCTACGATCTGCCTGGGCAGGTCGCTCTTCTGCGCACAGGCGCAAAGCAAGCCGGCCGCCGCCACCGCAGGCCACCTCAAGATCTTCCTTTCCAAACAGGATTCATCCGCGCCTCCCTGGCTTCAAACCCCTCGTTCCAGCCACGGTTCCGCCAAGCGGAACCGTCGCGAAGGTCCGGTGTTGGCCTCGCGTGCGCCAATCGCTCCTCCCCCTGCTGACCCTCAGCCTCTTGGCGGCTTGCAGCCGCCCGGCGCCGGAAGCAGGCCGCGCCTTTAGCGCCACCGGCGAGGTGATCGCGCTTTCCGGGGGCGAGGCCGGCGCCAGTAAGGCGTGCTTCGTCTGTCATGGCCTGGACGGACACGGCGATGGGGCGAGCGCGCCGCGGCTCGCGGGCCTGGACGCCGGCTATCTGCAAAAGCAGCTCGAGGACTACGCGGCGACTCTTCGCCCGGACCCCGTCATGACGCCGATCGCCAAACGGCTCACCGCGGAAGATCGCCGGGCCGTCGCCCTCTACTATGCGCGGCGGCCGGCCAAGGCGGGCGAGCAGGCGCTTTCCCCGCCGGCCGCCTATGAAACCTGCGCCCGGTGCCATGGCGCGCAGGGCCAGGGAATTGGAGCGGCGAACCCGACCATCGCGGGACAACCGGCGGGTTACACGCTCGAGCAGCTTCGACGTTGGCGCACGGCGGAGCGGCGCAACGATCCCAGCGGCGTCATGGTTGCGGCCGCGCGCAGCATCACCGACCAGGAAGCGCGCGCCATAGCCGCCTGGCTGGAGCAAGCAGACGCTTCTCGAGCGCCCGATACCTCCGCTGCCAGCTTGTCCGACGCCGGGGCAGCTGCGGCGCAATGGGCAGCATCCCGTGCAGCACGTCATCCCGGTCGATGAAATGGTGCTTCAGCGCCGCGCCGGCGTGGATCGGGATCAGCAGCAGCATGACGACGACCAAGACCCAATGCGTCCACTCGGCAAGGTCTTCGAGGATCCAGAGCTGGCGGTTGGTCAGGTCCTGCAGCGGAATGTGCGGCCAGGGGATCATGCCGGCGAGGGCCAGCTTCTGGTCCGGCGCCGTGGCCGAGATCATGAGCCAGCCCGAGAGCGGCAGCCCAAGCAGGCAGGCGTAGAACACGTAATGGGTCACGTGGGCCGCGACGCTTTCCCAGCCCGGCTTGTCGGCGTCGTTGATCGGCCCAGGCGCAAGCAGCCGCCAGGAGCCTCGGCCGATGGCCAGGACCAGCATCAGCACGCCGATGGCGAAGTGGAGATCATAGGCCGCGAGCTTGCCGCCTCCGACCGGCAGGCGGCTCATCCACCAGCCCCAGCCGAGCTGGAAGATCGCCAAGGCCGCCATGGTCCAGTGGAAGACGATGCCGACAGGCGAGTACCTGCCCTCATCGGTGTGGCCGGCCGCCCATTCGAGCACGCGGACGATGAGCCGGTCGATCACGCGGCCCGCGCCTCGCGCCGCGAGGGACCGATCCAGCGACCGAGGATCGTAAGCGCCACAGCCAGATAGATCGCCGAGGCTGGCGCCCACATGACCAGGCCGGCGGCCTGCTGATCCTGCAGCGGTGAAAGACCCCAAGCCTGCGTCGCCGCCAAGTGCGGCGCATAGAGGGGGCGCCCGGCGAAGGTGAGCAGGGCGCCGAGCAGGCCCATCTGCACCGTCGAGATCAGCAGGGCGCCTACCGCGCCGGCGGGCGAGGCGGCGCGCAAGCTGCGCCAGAACCACGCCGCGCTGGCCAGGAGGCTCAGTTGCATCAACCAGTAGGCGCCGTCATGCGAGAGCGCGAGGGCGTAGGCGGCCGGCGCGTGCCAGGCCCAGAACACGGCCGCCTGGACGAATGTCGCGGCCGCGAGGCCCTTCCCGTCCGATCGCGGCAAGGCTAGGGCCAATAGGGGCGCTGCGAGCGCGATGAGCAGGAGGTGGTGGATCGTCCTGGCCAGGAACAGCGCCGAGCTCAAGGCGCAGAGCGGAGAGACGAAGATCACGGCCAGCACGGCCAGCGCGCCCAGTCCCATCCCCCGCCCGGGTCGTGGGCCCAGGACCACCAGGGCCGTCGCCGAGGCGAGCGCCGCAAGCAGCAGGGGATCGAGGTTCCAGCGCCACAGCAGCTCCCCGGGCGTGGGGGCCACGCCGCAATAGGGGATCCATACCGCTGTGCCGCCGCTGGCCATCCTCACCCTTCGAAGTCGGCGCCGTGGCTATAACGGCGCCGACCTGCGTGAGTTGCCGCGCCTCAGAACCGGGTTCGAAGGCCGAGCACGAAGTTCCGCCCTCGCAAGGGCGCAAGGTCGCTGATGAAAGAGGCGTGGTTCAGCGCCAGCTCGTCCAACAGGTTCGTCCCGCGCACGAAGACCTGGCTTTCCATGCCACCGACGCTGAAGTCATAGGCGAGGGTCGCATTGACCATGTCGTAGCCCGGCGTCTCACTTTCGAAGGCCGCGATCTCGTCCTGCTCGAAGACGCGGACATATTCGAGATTGCCCGACCATTCGCCCCTGGCCATGTCGGCGCGGACGCCGAGCCGGCCGGCCGGAATGCGCGGCAGGTCGCCGCCGCCATGCTTGAACTTGGCGCGGACGTAATCACCGAACACGGTCGCGGAGAATTCGGGCGTGAAGGCGTGACGCACCTCGCCCTCCACGCCGGTGAAGGTCGCATCGTCCTGACTGTAGCGGATCAAGCGGAAGTCTTCGAACTGGTCGAGGGTGCGGGCGTAGATGTAGCCGTCATAGTCATAGTGATAGGCGCTGGCCGAGAAGGTCGTGGCGCCAGTTGTCTTGCGCAGGGTCAGCTCCGCGCTGAGCGCCGTCTCCACGTCGAGTTCGGCGTCGCCGATCTCGTAGGTGTTGGTCGCTAGGTGAACGCCGCGCGCATAGAGCTCCTGGGCGCTCGGCGCGCGCTGGGAGCGCGAAAGCGCCAGGCTCAGCGAATAGCCGGGCGCAAAGCCCCAGTTGGCGGCCGCCGAGATGGAGAACGGACTGTGGCTGGCGTCGGGGCGGCCGAGCGCGCGGGCGTCCTGCCACTCCTGCCGAAGCGCGCCTTCGAAGCGCCAGGCGCCGGTGACGTATTCCTCCAGCAGGAAGATCGCGTTCGAGTCGACGCGGCTCTTGGGAATGAAGGACTCCGCGCCGACCGCCGCGAAATCGCTGCGCGAGGTCTGCGCCCCCACGACGCCGCGGATCACACCGGCGATGGGGGCATGCTGCGCTTCAAGCCGGGCGTCATAGCCCTTATTGGTGAAGGTGGTCGAAACCGCGCCCTCGTCGATCTCGTCGTGAGCATAGTCGGTATAGCCACCGCGGAAGCGGATCCGTTCGACGCCGGAGAATGGGTCGGCCAGTTCGCCGCGCACGTCGAGACGCTTGCTCACCAGATCGACGATCGGCGGATCCTCATGGTCGTGCTCATGGTCGTGATCGTGATCATGATCGTCCTCTCCATGGTCGTGGCCGCCGCAGTGCAGGCTCGATCCGTGGGGGTGGCAGGACTCGTATTCGTGACTGTGGCCCGGCAAGCCGTACTTGCTGTGCTGTTCGGTATAGGCCGCGCCGAGATAGCCCCGGCTACCGATCCACGAGAGACCAAGGGTGGCGGTCGAGGTCCGGTTGAAGGAGCCGTCGAGGGTGTCTTCATCCCAGTCCGGCACTTCGTAGTCGTCGGTGCGCCGGCCGGCGAGCTCGACGCGCACGGCGAAGGGACCGGTCCCCGCGGTCAGGCCAAGCACGCCCGCGCGCTCGTTGTCGGCCGAGCCCACGCGAACCTCGGCGGTTCCCTCCCCGCCCGCGGGCGGGGCCTCGGTGGGGATCTTCTTGTCGATCAGATTGACCGCCCCGCCGATGGCGCCGCCGCCATAGAGCAGCGCGCTTGGGCCCCGCAGGATCTCGATCCTGTCGAGCAGCAGCGGCTCTCCGGACACCGCATGGTCCGGCGACACTTCGGAGGCGTCCATCAGCGCCGCGCCGTCGCTCAGCACCTTCACCCGCGGCGCGGTCTGGCCGCGGATCACCGGCCGGCTGGCGCCGCCCCCGAAGGTGTCGGAGTTCACGCCCGGCAGGCCATTCAGGGTTTCCCCGAGGGTGGACTGACGGCGATGCGCCAACTCCTCGCCCGCCACCACCGCCACGTTCGACGTGACCTCGCCGCCGGACCGGCCGAGCGGATCGGCGGTCACCACCACGCCTTCCACGACGACGCCGGGACCGGATTGATCGGCGAGGGCCTGTCCACAGCCCAGGCCAGACACACCCGCGGCGGCAAGAAGGACAGTTCTGAGTTGCATTGGACGACGCTCCAGCCGATAAAGGAAGGAGGTTCTGATATGTTATACTATTACACTTCGCAAGCGGCTTCAGCATGACGTCCGCCCTCTTCCGGCACATCGAAACGCTGCAGAAGCGCGAGACATGGGGCGCGTTCCTGGATGCGGGCACGGGCGTGAACTCCAGCCTCTGGAGCACCGGTCTTTCGACCAGCCGTTGGTGCGGGGTCACTGGTTCGCGAGCTCATGCCGCGGAGGTCGAGGCCGCGATCTCAAACCGCCTGCGCGAGCAGGATCGTCTCATCGTCGGCAACTGGGCGGATTTCTATCTGCTGGAAGGCGAGCGCTTCGACACCGTGCTCGCCGATTACCTCCTGGGCGCCGTGGAGGGGTTCGCGCCCTATTTCCAGGCTCAGCTTTTCGCGCGTCTCAAGCCGCTGGTCTCCCGCAGGCTCTATGTGGTCGGGCTCGATCCCTACATCGTCGGTGATGCGCCGACCGTCGCCTCGAGAATCGTGCGGGCGATCGGACGCCTGCGGGACTCCTGTCTCCTGCTGGCGGACGAGACCCCCTATCGCGAATACCCGGCCGAATGGGCGATCAACGCGCTGACCGCGGCCGGCTTCCGCGTGACCAGCGCCCGCCGGTTCGCCAATCGCTATCGCGAGCGGTGGGTGAACGGACAGTTGGACATGGGCCTGCGACGCCTCGCCCGTCTGGAGGACCAGGGCCTAGCCGACGCCATGCGCACGCATATCGAAGAGCTGCGAGCCCAGGCCCTGGAGATCTGTCGACGCGAGGACGGTCTTCGCCACGGCCACGACTATGTCGTCGCCTGCGAGGTCTGATCGGCCTCGACGGCCTCCAGGCAGGAGCGCAGGACGACGCTCAGGATTTCGTCGCCAAGGCCGCTTCCGGCCGGCGTCGCGCGGGCGAGCATCATGGCCCCGACCATTCGCGCGAAGAGGTCGATCGCCGCGGCGCGAGCATCAGGCGCGTCCTGAAGCCGCGCGACCAAAGAGCCGATGATCCGTTCGAGGCCTTCGGCGAAGACCTGCTTCACCTCCTCCGACTGACGGGCGACGTCGCCGGCCAGCGCGGCGGCCGGACAGCTCCGTTCCGGCGCCCGCCTGGCCGAGTCCGACAGATAGGCCCGAAGCAGAACCTCCAGGCTCGGCGCACGGGCCCGGTCCGCATCCATGGTTCGAAAGGCCTGGTCCAGGGCCTCCGCGGAGAGCGCGTCCTTGGACTTGAAGTGGTTGTAGAAGCCGCCATGGGTGAAGCCCGCGGCTTTCATCAGGTCGCCGACGCCAATCCCCTCGAAGCCGCGGCCACGGAACAGCTCGGCCGCGACGGTCACGATCTTCTCGCGATTTTCCCGCGCCTTGGCCTCGGTGATACGCATGAGCCCCTCATTGCTGATGCGCGTCATCATTGATCGGAAACATGGGAAAGCCCAGCCCATATTGACCAAGCGCCTTTTTGATGATGATCATCATCAAAGTATTATGGGAGCTGAGCCACATGCCGCTTTGGAAATTCTACCATCCAGAAAACGCCTTCTCGCCCGAGGACAGGCAGGCCATCGCAGAGCGGATCACCGGCATCTACCGCGCCCTGCCGAAGTTCTACGTCGGGGTCGTGTTCCAGGCGGTCCCGAGAGACTCCTTCTTCATCGGCGGCGAGCCGGCGGACGACTTCGTACGGATCTGGGTGGATCACATCGCCCGGACCTTCGCCGACGAGGATATGAAGCTTCGCTTCCTCACCGCCTGCGATCGACTGCTGGCGCCGTACATCGCCGACCGCGGCCTGCGGTGGGAGATGCATGTGGACGAGACGCCTTTCAGCCTTTGGACAATCCAAGGGGTGCGCCCTCCGCTTCCCGACACCGCAGAAGAAGCCCGTTGGATCAGCGAGAACCGGCCGCAGGCTTACCAGGCGGTCACCCCGGCGAGCTAGGCGCCCGGACGCTCTCGGCCACTATCGCCAGCCTTTCCAGCCGTTCGTTCAAGCGTTTCACATGGCTGCCTGGCCAGTAGAGGCGTCCACATCTAGGGCAGGTCCGGAAGGGTCCCGGACCGCTCCGTGCGCTCTCGGGGGCGCAAGCGAGTTCGTCGGCGCTCGCGGCCCGAAGCGAGGCGTTGTCGATCAGGCATCGCGTGAAGCGCCGCGAGCGCCAATCCACCGGCTCGCTCACCGCGATCTCCTCCGCCTGGCGCATGGTGTCGTTGGCGCGAAGCAGCAGAGCCGTTTCGCCGGCGCGGCCAGCCAGCGAGCGGTCGCGGGTGACGAGGCGTCGTCCCTCGCCCGTAGCGAGGCGCAGCAAGGTGTCGTCGCTGGCGCCGGACGGGGCGAGCACGACGTCTTCGCCGGCGGCCCGGAGCAGCCGGGCGAGCCGGCCCAGCATCTCGTCGCATAGCCATCGCATGAGCCAAGAACGCCAGGGCGAGGCGTTCGGCCATGACGTGGGGTCACGCTTTCGCGGCTCACAGGGGGGCGATAGCGTCCTTCTCAAAGGGGGAGGCGCATGGACGGCAACGCAGCGCCGCTGGCCGAGATCGCCGAAGCGCATCGCTTCGATGTGGCGCGTCTGGACGATCATCTGCGGCGAACGATCGACGATTTCGGCTCTGGCCTGGAGATCCGGCAGTTCCAGGGCGGCGCGTCCAATCCAACCTTTCTGCTGACCACCGATGGCGGCGCCAAGCGCTACGTCATGCGCAAGAAACCGCCAGGACAGCTGCTCGCCAGCGCGCACCAGGTCGACCGGGAGTACCGGGTGATGAAGGCGCTGGCCGGCTCAGGCGTGCCGGTCCCCGTCATGAGGACGCTCTGCGAAGATCCCGAGGTCATCGGCACGGCCTTCTATGTGATGGACTATCTGGAAGGCCGCATCTTCCGGGACGCCGCCCTGCCCGGTCTGGCTGCGACCGAGCGCGCGGCGATCTATGACGAGCTCAACGCCACGCTCGCCAAGCTGCATCAGGTCGATTTCGAGGCCGTCGGCCTGGGGAACTACGGACGGCCCGGCGGCTATTTCGAGCGCCAGCTCGCCCGGTGGACGCGGCAGTATCGCGACGCCGAGACCGAGCGGATCCCCGCCATGGAAACCCTGATTGAGGAACTGGGCGGCCGCATCCCGGCCGACCAGTCGGTTTCGATCGCCCATGGCGACTACCGGCTCGAGAACGTCATGTTCCACCCGACCGAGCCCAGACTGATCGCCGTGCTGGATTGGGAGCTCTCCACCATCGGCCATCCGCTGGCCGACCTCGGCTACAACGCCTTCCTCTGGCACTCCCTGGGGGCGAGCTGGGGTACGCTGGCGGGCGTCGATTTCGCGACCAGCGGCATTCCCACCGAGGCGGACTATGTCGCCGCCTATTGCCGGCGCACCGGCCGCAGCGAGATCGAGGACTGGAACTTCTATCTGGGCTTTTCGGTGTTCCGTCTCGCCTCGATTTCGCAAGGGGTCTACCGCCGCGTGCTGGCCGGCAACGCCGCCAGCCAGCGGGAGGCCGTGAACGGCGCGCCGCAATTGGCCGAGCAGGCGCTGGCCCTGCTGCGGCGGGCCTGAGGAGAACGAGATGAGCGACGAGAGCGTCATCTATGCCGTGGCCGGCCATGTCGCCACGATCACCCTCAACCGGCCCGAACAGCGCAACGCGCTGAACTATGAGGCCTATGACCGCCTCGAAGCGGCGTTCCGGCGCGCCGTCGTCGAACCGGAGGTGCGCTGCGTGATTGTCACCGGCGCGGACCCGGCCTTCTGCTCGGGCGACGACGTCAGGGAGATCATGGCCGGCCCCAAGTCCGTCTCCGCAGCCCCTAGTGCGCCGGTCGTGCGCCACCGCCCGACGCCGGCCGCCATGGCGGCGCTCGAGTGCGACAAGCCGGTGATCGCGGCCGTCAACGGCGCGGCGGTCGGCTGGGGCATGGAGCTCGCCCTCTATGCGGACATCCGCATCGCTTCCGAGCGGGCCAAGTTCGCCGAGCTCTTCATCAAGCGCGGCCTGGTCTGCGACGTCGGCGGCTTCTACCGCCTGCCCTCCATCGTTGGCCCGGCCAAGGCGGCGGAACTGTTGTTCACCGGCGATGTCATCGATGCGGAGGAAGCCTTGCGCATCGGCCTGGTTCGCGAGGTCGCGCTGCACGAGGAGCTGATGGACCACGCCCAGGCCCTGGCTGGCCGGATCGCCGCCAACCCGCCGCTGGCCTTGCGCTACATGAAGGAGGGCCTTCGCCGCGCGACCTATGGCGATCCGCGCGACCTCGGCGGCTGGGCGATCGAGACCATCAGGCGGCTGATGCAGACCGAGGACCACAGGGAGGGCGTCGCGAGCTTCCTGGAAAAGCGCGCGCCGGTCTTCCAAGGCCGCTGATCTCGGCCCGCTGTCGCCCCGAGGCCGCTACGGCTTGCGAGCCAGCCGGCCGCCGCCTAGAACCTCAACTAATGTTGAGTTCGGGATGAACGCACGTGCCACCCGAGGAACATGGACGGGAGCTAAGCGTCGGCGAGGTGGCGCGCCGGGCCGGCGTGCCGGTCTCGACCCTGCACTTCTATGAAGCGCAAGGCCTCATCCGGTCGCGGCGGACGGGCGGCAATCAGCGGCGCTATCCGCGGTCGGTGCTCCGCCTGATCGCGGTGATCAAGGTGGCCCAGCGCACCGGCATTCCCCTGACGCAGATCAAGGAAAAGCTGGCCACCCTGCCCTCGCACCGGCCCATCACGGTGGCCGACTGGTCGGCGCTGTCGAGCGCCTGGCGCGAGGAGCTCGACCTTCGGATCGACCTGCTGACGCGGCTGCGCGACCAGCTGGATTCCTGCATCGGCTGCGGCTGCCTTTCGATCTCCGACTGTCCGCTGCGGAATCCCGGCGACATCGCCGGCAGGCGCGGAGCTGGGCCGCGCCTCCTCGATCCCCAATAGACGACTAGAAGATCAGCTTGCGGATCGTGAACCGGACCGAGCGGCCCACCGGATCCAGAAGGTCGGGCTGGTAGCTGATCGGCGTCACGCCCGTCGAGGTGCGGACCTCCTGCCGGGTGTCGAAGAGATTGTTGATCGCCAGCGTCGCGCGCATGCCGCGCAGCCACCTATGCTCCCGGGCGATGGGCTGGGCCCCCAGGTCGGCGAACAGGCGCAGGTTCACGGTCGTCAGGTCCGAGAACTCCAGATCCTCGCCGGAGCTGCCGCCCACCACGCGGGTGCCGCTCTGCCATTTGGCGTTCATGGCTGCGCCCAGGCCGGCGCGGCTGAAATTCGCCTGCAGGTCCACCTGATGCCGTGGCGAACCACCGCCCTGACCAAGTGCGGCCCCGTCCAGGAGATCGAGCTCCGGCAAGCCGGGACGGATCAGCACGTCATCCCGGAAGGCGACCGTGTGATAGAGGCCGACTTGGAACACGCCGCCGCGAGGCCTTCCCCCGAAACCGCCAAAGCCGCCGCCTGGACCGCGAGGCCCGGCCAAGCGGGGAGCAGCTCCGCCGGCGCCTGGCGCTCCAGGTCCGCCGGCGTCAGAGCCGCCGCCAGCGGGACGCTCCGCGCCTTGCGGGCGTTCCGTCGAAGGGGACTGGCCTGGCTCGGCCGTAGCCGCCTCTCCCTCGCGTCGAGGCGCCCCGTCGGCGGCCCGCCCGTCCATCGCCCTGCGCCGCATCGCCGCCATTGCTTCGGGACTGGGCTGCGGTCCCACCGGACGCGAGAAGGTGAAGCCCCAACGCAGTTCGTCCCGCGCCTGACGTGCGAAGTTCACCGGACGCGCATCGATCTCGATCAACTCGCCCTCTGCGTTGCGGATGAAGCGTTCGGGGAACGCATCCTCCACCTGGGTCGAGGCCGAGGGGAAGGCGACGATCGCATCGTGCGTGCGGCTCGAGACGTAGTTCGCCTGGAAGGTCAGATTGGTCTTTTCGAAGGGCTTATAGGTCAGGCCGAGTTTGAAGACGTCCTTCTGACCGGCCTCGAGATCGCGCGAACCACCAGAAATCCGGATCACCTCGGCTGTCTCGCCCCGCTCCAGGTCGAAGACCCTCACGTCCGGCGTGACGATGACGGGATCGCCGAGCTGGTTCATGGTCGGCGCCTGATCGGTGCGGGTGAACGAGGCGAGGACGCGCAACGGTTTGACCGGCGTCCAGTTGAGTCCGGCGCCGACCGTCGCGAGGTCGCCGAAATCCGAGAGATGTTGAACCCCGAGATTGAGATTGCCCGACAGCCGGCCGATCCGCTCGCCCAGGCCTTCGCCCGCCCGGGTAAGGGGCACATCGAAATTCGCCTGCAGCTGTCCGATGCTGCGGCTGAGCTCGCTGGATTGGCTTAGGCCAGCGCGCAGGGCGTCGCTCTCCAGTTCGGTATAGGACGCCCGGGCCGTCAGGGTGGAAGCGACTTGGCCCGCGGGCAGGCGCCATAGGCCTCGGTTCAACACGATGTCCGAGGTGGCCGAGGTGGTGATGGCCTTGGTCTCGTCCGTATAGGCGAGGCCGTTGCGGGCGCGGTCGGTGTCCGTCCGCGAGTCGTTGTAGCCGAGCTCGCCGGTATAGGACCATTGCCAGCCGGCATAGGCGCCGTTGGCCGAGGCGGCCAGGCGCGCGTCTTGCGCGTCCGAGCGCCGGATCAGGGCTTCGCCCGACAGCGGAGACACCCCAAGCCGAGCCTCGCTGTCGTTAGATTCGAAGACGCCGTTCACCGTCGCTGAAACCCCGTTGCCGAGGGGCCTAGCCCAGACCGCGTTCAGAACGATCTCGTCCGACTCCGACTGCAGGGTGCGGTCGTCGCCTTCTCCATCGACGATGTCGCGATCGCCCTCGAAGATGGGATCGACGTGGGTGGCCTTGGCGTCGAGCATCAGGCGCTCGCCACGCAGGATGCGCAGGAGGCCGGCATGGCCAGTCAGCGTCTCCCCACCGCCCGATTGGGTCGGGCTCGTGGCCGATCCTTCCAGCAGCGTCGCCCGGAAGCGTTGGCGCAGGACGATGTTCACGACCTTCTGCTCCGCGGGATAGCCGTATTTGAGCGAGACCTCTTCGGGCAGGATATCCACCCGGGCGATGGCTTCGGTCGGCAGGTCGCGGATCTCGTTGAAGCCCGAGACGCGCCCCCCGTTGATCAGCACCACCGGCCGCCCGCCGCTCCCTTGCCCGCTGGTCGTCTGAGGGGCCAGGGCGTCGAGGAGCTCCGTCACGTTCGCCGCGCCGTAGGCTCGGATCTCTCGCGGGGAAATGGTGAGTTCCGGAGTGATGTCGCCGATCACGGAGCCTCGCGGAGCGACCGACCCGCTGACCACCAGCTCCTCGACCTCCACCTCGGCGTCCACGTCCTGGTCCTGAGCGCTCGCCGCGCCGGCCATGAGCGCAAGCGCGGCGGCGCCAAGCAGCAGGCGGACCGTGAGGGTGAGCGGCAGGTCGGGGGCGGAAAGCGACTTCAAGGCGAAGATCCTGAGCGGGTGTTGAAGCTGGCGAAAACCAGCTTCGCCTTGAACGCCGCATGAATGCAGTTCCGTCGCTGCGATCGATCATCGGGCTCGGCGGTGGCGAAAATCAAAGCGCCCACCTAGGTTAGGGCCACAAAAGACCCATGGATGGGCAGGGAGGCGTGGTCGAAGCCGCGCGCTAGGACCGCGTCATGAGCCCGTTCCACCATCTGCTTGGAAACAATCTCGTCGCGAACATCACCAATTTCACGGTGTGGTTCGCGCTGACCTTCTACGTCTATCTGGAGACGCGCTCGGTCTTCGCCACCGGCATGATCGCCGGCATCTATCTCGTGCTGACGGCCGCCTCAGGCATCTGGTTCGGCAGCTTGGTGGACCATCACCGGAAAAAGCTGGTGATGCTAGGCTCCAGCGTGGCGTCCTTCCTGCTCTACGGCGTGTCGTTCGCGGTGCACGAACTCGCCCCGAAAGGCGCGCTGGCGGACGTCTCCGGGGTCTCGCTGTGGCTGTTCATCGTGCTGGTGATGCTGGGCGTGATCGCCGGCAACATTCGCAGCATCGCCCTCCCGACCCTGGTGACGATCCTCATTCCCGAAGACCGCCGGGACAAGGCCAACGGCCTTGTTGGGATGGTGACGGGCATCGGCTTCCTGACCACCTCGGTGATCAGCGGCTTCCTGGTCGCCTGGGGCGGGATGTTCCTTACGCTCGTCTTCGCTCTCGGCTTCACCGCCGCGGCCTTCGTCCACCTGCTGTTCGTGTCGGTCGACGAACCACGCGCGCAGGAGGCGAGCGACACGCCGGCCGAGCCGCGGCGGGTCGATCTCAAAGGCACCATCGCCGTCATCAGGGCCGTGCCGGGGCTGATCGCCCTGATCCTCTTCGCCACCTTCAACAACTTTCTCGGCGGCATCTTCATGGCGCTGCTGGACGCCTACGGGCTCTCGTTGGTCAAGGTGCAGGAGTGGGGCCTGCTCTTCGGCTTTCTTTCCACCGGCTTCATCCTGAGCGGGATCATCATCGCGCGGACCGGCCTCGGCCGCAGCCCGCTCCGCACGCTTCTCGTGGTCAACCTGGTTTCGTGGGCGGTGTGCTGCGTCTTCACCTTACAGCCCTCGATCATCCTGCTCGCCGCCGGCTGCTTCGTCTGGTTCCTGCTCAGCCCCTATGCGGAAGCTGCCGAACAGACCACCCTTCAGAAGGTGGTGCCGCTCGAGCGCCAGGGCCGGGTGTTCGGTTTCGCGCAGTCCGTCGAGCAGGCCGCCTCACCGCTCACCGCCTTCCTCATAGGACCGCTCACCCAGTTCTTCTTCATCCCGTTCATGACCACGGGCATGGGGGCGGACGCCATCGGCGACTGGTTCGGCCGCGGTCCGGATCGGGGGATCGCACTGGTGTTCACCCTCGCCGGAGTCGTCGGCGTGGTGGCGACGGTCATCGCCTTTAAATCGAAACCTTACCGGCAGCTCACGGCCGCCTACCTCCGCGGGGCGACGGCCACGGCCTGACGAGGCCGAGCCTCGGTCAGCCTTCGATGCGCCAGCGCCGCGACCACCTGGCCGGCAGTTCGAGGGTGACCAGCAGGATGTCGCGGATGACGGGCTCGAAATAGCGGGCGAACAGCCAGCTGCCGGCCAGGCAGGCGACGACCGCGACCGTCACCGCGATCAATGGTTGGAGCCCCGCCGCGTACAGGATCGAGAGCAGCCGCGCCCCGGTGATCTGATGGATCAGGTAGAGCGGGTAGGTCATCATGCCGACCTGACGCACGAACCTCTTGGCCCCCGCGCTGAGGGGGTAGGCGCGTTCGGCGAGGACGCAGATGCCGCTGGCCAGGATGCAGAACGACCATATGGCCATCGGGGTGAAGACGCTCTGCCCGTAGTCGCGCACCGGAACCGAGCTCCGCGAGATATAGTAGAGGGAGATCAGCGAGCAGGCGGCGGCGGCGGCGGTCATGACGATCCGCTCGGTCCGCAGGCCCCGGCTCCAAAGCTCGAAGAAGAAGATCCCGAGGAGGAAGAAGCTGCCCGTGGAGACGAGGGTCACCCGCGCCAGGTAGGTCGAGGCCAGCTCGGCGATCCTGTCGGTGAACATCTCGCTCGCCGGCACGGTCATCCAGATGACCGCCTGGACCAGCATGGCCACGCGCGCCCACCAATAGACGTCCCGCACCTTGTCCAGGGACAGGACGAGCCAGATCAGGAAATAGAACACCGCCTCGGCGACCAGCGTCCAGATGACCCCGTCGATCCACGGTCCCTTAGGGAACAACACCAGGGTCCGCAGGTAGCGCTCGGTCGCCAGCCCCACCGGCAAGACGCCTGCCGATACGATCACCGCATATGCGCAGGTGGCGAAGATCAGAATGCCCGGAAACAGCCGTAGGAAACGGCCCTTCAGAAAGTCGCCCGCAGTCTTTCCCTGCGCCGACATGGTGATCACAAAGCCGGAGATCACGAAGAAGACTTCGACGCCCACCCAGCCGGCCGAAATGGCCGGAACCGCCCAGGGATAGGTCGGCCCGTTCGGAATGACGTCCCTTATGCCGCCGCCCCCTGGGGCTTCGGACCAGGCGAGGAAAAAGTAGTGATAAACGACGACGAGTAAGGCTGCGATGAGTCTCAGGATATCGAGCGACGCCACGGTTCCGCGCGCAGGCGTCTGGCCTTGGGCCTGAGACATTCGAGCCTCGAAGATAAAACGTGAAAAAGATCCGACCGCTCGCGCGGTCATAAGCCCCACTTATCGCGCGAAATGTAGCACGTTTCAGGCAGAGCTAAAGATACCCTCGATGCGAGAAAAATTCGCTTCGCAAGGTAAAATTGTATCAATTTGAGACTGGAACCCCAACGCTAGGGCGAACACCACCGCCAAAGCGCCTCGCTCGGCCGCCTCTCATTTCCTGACAATGGAGCAGGTTAAGCAGCGCCTCTGCGGCCCACAACGGAAAGCCGCCTGATGCGGCGCTGGTGGGCCCGGCAGGACTCGAACCTGCAACCAGACCGTTATGAGCGGTCGGCTCTAACCATTGAGCTACAGGCCCTCTGCAGCGACGCAGGGCGCTTGCGTTACCACGACCTGCACGCGCCTTAAAGCTGCCGTTCAGCTTGGCTTTGTCAGAAGCTGCAACCACCGATCGCGATTTTGCGTTCGGCGTCCTCAAGCCGCCCGGTTCATGGGCGTTCGGGAGATATAGATGAAGACCGTTGTCCGCGCCGGCGCCCTGGCCCTCATGCTTGCGACCGCCGCCGCCCCCGCCGCCTTCGCGCAGGCCGCCCGGCCCGCCACGGGAGATTCGATGTTCCAGACCACGACTCTGAACCTCTCCGCCTATGGCGAAACCCGCGTGGCGCCCGACAAGGCGACGATCAACCTCGGCGTCGTGAACGAGGCGCCGACCGCCGCCGCCGCGCTCAGCGCCAACAGCCAGCAGATGAACACGGTCATCGCCGCGCTGAAGAAGGCCGGCATCGCCGAGAAGGACATCCAGACCTCGGGCCTAAACCTCTCGGCCCAGTACGACTATGTGCAGAACGAGCCGCCGCGCCTGCGCGGTTACCAGGCCTCGAACCAGGTGACGGTGACCGTCAACGATCTGGCCAAGCTGGGCGCGGCGGTCGACGCCACCGTCAAGGCCGGGGCCAACCAGGTTCATGGCATCTCCTTCGGCCTGAAGGATCCGACCGCCGCTGAAAACGCCGCCCGTCAGGAGGCGGTGAAGGCCCTGGCCGCCAAGGCCGACCTCTATGCCAAGGCCACCGGCCATCGCGTTCTGCGTCTGGTCAATCTGAGCGAGGGCGGCGGCTACACGCCAGCGCCCCCACCCGTGCCGATGATGGCCTATGCGCGAATGGAAAAGGCCGGCGACGCAACGCCGGTATCGGCCGGCGAACTGAACGTGCGCGTCGACATCAACGGCCTCTACGAGCTTTCGAAATAGGGAGAGATAGGCCCTTCCCTCGCGGAGGGGCCTATTCCGCCGGGCGCAGGCCAGCCTTGGCGAATGCGTCGTCCAGCTTGTCGGCGATGACGATGCCGGGCGGAACCAGGTCGCCTTCCATCACGGCGGCATAGACCAGGTCGTGTCCCTCCACCGGCCCTGCCGCCCAGGCCACGATGCGCGTGCCCTCGGCGTTGCTGCGGCAGCTGACGGTCTTGGGATCGCCGGAGGCCGGAGCCTCTCCGAGAAGTTGGTCAAGGCTGCGCAAGCCCGGCTGGTCGCAGGCGGGAAGCTTCCGCCCGCAAACCACATGGGTTCCATAGCGATAGACCACCTCGCCATCCTGGCCGATCAGCACGCAGGTCCCGGGATCCCCGATCGCCTGGGAGATCGCCTCGTCCAGCACCGCCTTATCGACGCCCTCGGGCGCCTTGGGCGCGCAGGCGGCCAGCAGCCCCGAAAGGATCAGGGCGGCGGCAAGGCTCCTCACGCCGCCTTCTTGATCTCGTTGCCGTCCTCCAACAGGACGACATTGGGCGAATAGTTGCGAGCTTCTTCGGCCGGCAGCATCCCGTAGGTGACGACGATCACCTTGTCGCCCTTTTGGACCAGCCGGGCGGCCGCGCCATTGACGCCGATCACCTTGGAGCCCCGCGGCGCCTCGATGGCGTAGGTGGTGAAGCGTGCGCCCGTCGTGATGTTGAGAACGTCGACCTGCTCGTGCGGCAGGATGCCCGATGCGTCCAGCAGGTCGCGATCGATGGCAATCGAGCCTTCATAGTCGAGATCGGCCTGCGTCACCGTCGCCCGGTGAAGCTTCGACTTCATAAGGGTCACCAGCATAGGCGGTCCTTCTACGTGCAGCGCACAACGCCCTCAAACCTAAGGGCCGCTGGATATAGCGTTGAAATGTGGTCATCACAATTGCGGCTGCGCAGCAAGATTGACCTTACGTCAATAGGTCGCGCGCGCGACCTGCCGCCACGAGCCGAAATAGCTGGCCGTTTTCAGAAGCTTAAAGCTACGTGTTTGGCCATTGCTCACGCCTGACAAAGCTGTGAGCCCGGGTCAGTCAGTGACCTCCGCCATGAACTCGGTGACGTCCTGCAGCACCTCGGCTCGATCGCGAAAGGGCCTCGAGATAGCCGCCATCAGTTCGTTGTGACCGATGCCCGGATAGACCTTCACCTCGACCTTGGCCCCGCGCTCACGAAGCCGGCTCGCCAGGGTTTGAGTGTCGTTCGGATCGACGACGGCGTCCTCGGCTCCGGTCGCCAGCAACATGGGCGGAGAGCCGGAGCTGATGAACTGGCTGGGTTGGGTTTCCTGCGGATCGGCGGCCGACCCGAAGATCTCCGCGCGGTGGCCCCGCAGCGGAAGGAAGTCATAGGGCCCCGCAAGGCCGACGACGCCGCGGATGCGCGAAGGCTCCACGCCCGCCGCGCGCAGATAGCGGTCATCGAGGCCGAGCATGACCGCGTTATAGGCCCCGGCCGAGTGGCCGAGGAGCACGATCCGCGATACGTCTCCGCCGTACGCCCCGGCATGGTCGACGGCCCAGCGAACGGCCTGCGCGCCGTCCTTCAGGAACTCCGGAAAGCGAACCGAAGGGTAGAGCCGATAGTCGGGCATGACTACGACATAGCCTCGGGCGGCCAGGGCCTGCGCAACCCAGCCATAGTCCCACTTGCGCCCCTTCTCCCAGCCTCCGCCATAGAAGAAGATCGCCACTGGCTGGGCGACGGTCATTTGGCGCGGAGCGTAGACGTCCAGCGTCTGCCGAGGGAGCGGGCCGTAGGCTTGGCTGCTGGCGCGCACGATCGCCGGATCGCGAGGCGTAAAGGTCGCGAAGACGCCCAAGGGCGTGCAGCCTGCCAGGCCGACGGCGAGCGCCAGGACCAGGGCCGATCGGAGCGCGCCTGCCGCGGTGAAACTCATCCTCTTCGGCTAGGCTCTTTTTCCCGACCTCGCAACCGAGGGCGAACGGACGCCGTTTGGGCCCCGTAGAGGAGGACGGCCATGACTCATCCTGCGCACTCCGGGGAAACGATCACCATCTTCAAGGTGGAGCCGCGTGAGGCGGCAGGCGTGGTGGTGACCTCGCCTTCGCTGGAACCCGACGGCCGTCTCGCCGACCGTCACTCGGCCTACCACGAGAACATCTCCCCGCCGCTGGCATGGAACGAAGTCGAGGGCGCGGAGACCTACGCCGTGGTGGTCGAGGATCCCGACGCACCGCGAGAGAAACCGTTCGTCCATTGGATGATCTGGAACATTCCCGGAGGCGCCGGCGGCCTGCCGGAAGGCGTGCCCCAGGCCGAATATATCGATCCGCCCCACCCCATCATCCAGGGACGCAACGACGCCGGACAATACGGCTGGTTCGGCCCCAAACCGCCTTCGGGCCACGGGGTGCATCGCTATTATTTTCAGGTCTTCGCGCTCGACCAGCACGTGGAGGTTGGGCCCGAGACGCCCCTCGTCGAACTGCTCAACATCCTCAAAGGCCACACCATCGCGCAGGGCGAATTGATGGCGACCTATGAGGCTCCCGCCCTGCAGTAGGCGAATTCGAAGACAAAGTACGCTTGACGCCATCTGCGTCACCCAAGCCTTATGACGATGGCTCGGCGCTTGACCGGGCGTTGAACATTGGGCGAGGCGGAACATGGACGGCGATCAGGCCCTGGGCGGCTTTTCTTCCGAAGGTCTGGCGGCCATCCCGGCTGCGCTGCAGCCCGTGGTCGATGCTGGCGACCTCTCGGGTTTCGTGACCCTCCTCTGGCGCAAGGGTGAGATCGCGCAGGTCAACGCGCTCGGCTACCGCGACGTCTCGGCGAAGACCCCGATGACGCGCGACACCCTCTTCCGCATCGCATCCATGACCAAGCCGATCACCTCGGTCGCGGCGCTGATGCTGATGGAGGAGGGCAAGCTGCGGCTCGATGATCCGATCACCAAGTGGATGCCCGAGTTCTCGGACATGCGCGTGCTCAAGTCGGCGACGGGCCCGCTGGAAGACACGGTTCCCGCCGCGCGTGAGATCACGGTCGAAGACCTGATGACGCATCGCGCCGGACTGGCCTACGGCTTCACCTCGATCGGCCCCATCGCTCACGCTCACGAAAAGGCGCTGGGCTCGCCGCTCGGCGGCCATCTGACCACCGACCAGTGGCTGGCGGCGCTCGGTTCCCTTCCCCTCTCCTATCAGCCGGGAGAGCGGTTCCATTACAGCCACGCCACCGACGTGCTGGGCTTCCTGGTGGGCCGCGTGGCCGGAACCACCTATCGCGACTTCATGATCGAACGGATCCTCAAACCGCTCGGAATGAACGACACCGACTTCTGGTGCCCGCCGGAGAAGCGGGATCGGATGGCCAAACTCTACCGGATCGATCCGAAGACCGACCAGCTGCAGGACGTCTCCTTCCCCCACTCGCCGGCCCCGCCTGAGTTCTGCGGCGGCGGCGGCGGCCTGATCTCCACCGCCGACGATTACCTGCGTTTTGCTCGTATGATGCTGGCCGGCGGCGAGCTCGACGGCGTGCGTTATCTGAAGCCAGAAACCGTGGCCATGATGACGTCGAACCGGCTGACGCCGGAACAGCGGCAGATTCCGTTCATGGGCATCCCCTTCTGGCTCGGGCAGGGCTTTGGCCTGGGCGTGTCGGTGATCACTGATCCGGACAAGCAGGCCTGGATGGGTGCGGGTTCGAAGGGCTCTTTCGGCTGGCCGGGAGCCTTCGGCACCTGGTGGCAGGCCGATCCCGCCGAAGACATGGTGATGATCTATCTGATCCAGAACTCCATGCCGCTGGAACCGGAGGCGGCGGCGCAGCTGGCCACTGGTCAACGGATGGGCGGCCGCGCCGCCCTGCCCGCGTTCCAGAAGCTGACCTACGCCGCGCTCGGCAAGCCGCTCTAGAAGGTCTCGCGGGCGGCCACGCACATCGGCCGGCCTTCGTACATGTCGCCGATCAGGCTCATGTCCTTGGCGGCCGCCTTCCGCGCCTTCTCATAGGCGAGGTTCTCGGCAGGCGGTCTCACGCCGGGAGGACAGATCGGGACGTCCACCTTCATGCCTTGGTGGCAAAGGCAGATGTCCTCCCGCTTGTCGAGCCGACTGGCCTGCACGCGGCAGGAGACCGGCAAGGTCTGCCCGTTCACATCTAGGCAGATCACGGTCTGGGTCGGGGGGTTCTGGGACAGTGGCGCCTGGCCGGAGGCGGCGCCAGCCGAAAGGGCGAGGGCCGCAGCGGCCAAGATGGTTGCACGGATCATTGAGGCCTCCCTTGGGAGTTACGCACGCAGCTTAACGCAAAGTTCTCTTGAGAGAGCATTCACCACGCTGCTGCGCGAAGGCTTAACCGCAATGGGCGATCTTGGTTGCGGAGGGTGTCGATGGACCCGATCGCAACGGCTCAATACGGCATGCTGGCGGCGTCCCGGCGCTTTGACGCCTCGGCGTCTCGCGTCGCGCGAATGGGCGTCGAGGGCGAGAGCGTCGACCTTTCGGCCGAAATCGTCGAGCAGATAACCGCCAAGACCGCGTTCGCCGCCAACGCTTCGGTGATCCGCACCGCGCAGGACATGCAGGGCGCGTTGCTCGACATTCTCGCCTGAGCGGCTTTGACAAGGGCGCGAGAGGCCGTTAGCGCGGCGGCATGAGCCTTCGCCCTCTCTTCGTCACCCAGATCTACGAAGCCTCCTTGGCTGGCGACCGCAACTTCGCGGACTTCAACGGGGAATTGGAGGAGGCCTGCCGCATGCTGGCGGAAGAGGATTTGGCGGGCCAGGCCTGGTGCAAGGAGCACGGCTACGGCGGCTACACCTCCTACGCCTCGCTCGACGATCTGCCGATGCGCGCCAGCGTGTTCGATGACCTGAGGCGAAGACTTGACCGCCATGCCGGAGCCTACGCCAAGGCGCTGCATCTGGACCTTGGCCGCCGGCGGCTGAAGATGGACAGCCTTTGGGTCAATATCCTCAAGCCTGGGGCCTCTCACTCCGGCCATATCCATCCCCACAGCGTGATCTCCGGCACCGTCTATGTGGCCGTGCCGAAAGGGGCGAGCGCGCTCAAGCTCGAAGATCCCCGGTTGCCGCTGATGATGGCCGCTCCGCCGAAGGAGGCGGACGCGCCCGAGAGCGCCCGAAGCTTCGTCTATCTGCAGCCGGAGGCCGGCACGGTTCTGATGTGGGAGAGCTGGCTGCGGCACGAGGTGCCGGCGAACGCGGCCCGCAAGGAACGGATCTCGATCAGCTTCAACTACGCCTGGCGCTAGGTGATCGCGGCGGCTCGGGCCAGTAAGCTGGCCCAGTCGATCGCCAGAAGCGCGCCGATCGCCCGCCCGTAGGGATCGTTCGGATGCAGCCGTCCCCGATCGAGTTCGCTGCCCATGTGACTGCCGCCGCCGTACTGGACGGCGATCATTCGCAGGTCGGTCGATGCGCCGCGATCATCATAGAAGCCCGGATCGAACATAAGGCCGGAGCCCGCCCAAGGCGCTCGGCCGCCGCGCCAGAAAACCCCTGAGTTGGCGTCGAAGCACAAGGCGGAAGACGAGGTGCGCTCATAGGGCGTCGGGCAGTCGGCTTGCCGCGCCGGGTTCAGATAGACCTTCAGCCAGGCAGCCTTCTGATACGAGCGGACGGCGCCGCCGATCCGCTGATTGCCGCCGGTGTGCGGCTGTATGAGGTTCAGTTCGAAGGTGATCTCTCCGCGCATGAGCGCCTTGGCCTTCGAACCATGTTCCGCGCCATAGCCGCTCAGCAGCAGGATCGGCTCGATGCTGGCGCCATGGGGATCCCGCATCGGATTCGAGGCCATGACCTGCTCGGCGATGAAGGCCATGCGCCGCTCAAATAGCGCCTCCTCCTGCGGGGTCGCCTGGCTGCGGACGATGTTGGCTCGGTGAGGCGGGGCCGGCGTCCAGCCACGGATCTCCAGCCCCGGATAGGGCGCCCACGGCTGGGGCGTGAGATATGGCGCACGCCAATAGACCCCGAGATAGCGCGCATAGTCCTTGCGGCCGCCGACGACAGGGCTGTCCCAGCCTGCGTCTGGGAAAAGCGGCGGCCGAAAGCGGCGGTGTCCTGGCATGTTCGACTTCAGCGCCACCTTGCCTGGCGGCGGAGCGACGCCGGCTGACAGTTCAACGGCATTGGCGGGCGGCGGCGTTCGCACGGCATGCTCCCTCAACCCCGCCGGAGCCTCTGTCGGCGTCATGCCATGGCTGCGGTTGGCGATCGGCGGCGTCATGGCGGGCGCGCCAGGGCGGCCGGCCGCCAGCGGATCGAAGGGTTGAGCCATGACGGGCTGCGCCGCGACGATCAGGGCGAGAAGGAGCCTTTTCATTGGGCGCGCGGGGCCGCTGGGCCATTCAGGCGATCGACGGCTGCGCGCCAGTCAGGGATGAAGCTCGCCGCGACCATGCGGGCATAGGGATCGTCCGGCGCCATGGCCCCCTGCCCCGCCCACCTGGCCTGCCGAGAATCCATCGCTTGCGGGGTCACCGTCAGGACCTGGATATCGGTCTTCGGCCGAGCGGGATCGAAGAAGGCCGGGTTCGGTATCTGCTTGCCGCCCCCGTTCCTGTATTCCGAGATGTGCGTCGGTCGATCGCTGGCCACCACGAAGGCCGCCAGCGGATTGAGGAAGACCACCTGGGTGCGGCCATAACGGCCCCAGGCGGGTCCGTAATTCACGACGCAGTTCGAGCAGATTTCGAGCGCGACGCTGTGACCTCCGCCGCCCAGTTCAGGTGCGGCGATCCGCAATACAAAGCCGTAGACCTGCGTGCCGGCCTCGTCGCTACGTCGCTGGATGCGGAGGCTCGGGCGGATCATGACGCCTTGCGAGCGTCGAATCATCGGGATGGCGATCACCTCGGCGTAGAGCGCGGACGCCTGGCGGAACAGGACGTCCACCACCTGCGGCGGAGCTCCGCCCGTGTCGCGAAGGGCGTCTCGAGACAATGCGGGCGGCACATGGCCGGGCGGGGGCGCGCCGCGCACCTTCGCCTCCGGATAGGTCCGCCAGAAATTGATCAGATAGTGATACTCGAAACGCAGGTTCGTGCCCGGCAGGAAAGGGCTCTTCGGGCCCGCGTGGAGGGGCAGAACGCCGCCCTGGATGATGGGCAGCATCCGCGACTCCGTGGCGGGCGTCGAATGCGGAGGCGGAACGGCCTCGTAGAGCGGCGTGCCATCGGTGACCGAGAGGAGACGGGTGGTCTTCACGTCCCGGTCGATCACTTCGCGCGGCTGTTCCCAGCGCCCATAGGGGTCATAGGCCGCGCCGGAGGCCGGCGCCGCCGGGACGCCAAGCGGATCGAAGGCCTGCCCCGACGAGATCGACGGCGCAAACAACAGGAGCAGCAGGATCAGAGCGCGCATGCGCCGATGGAAACGCCGGCGCCGCCTCAGCAAAGCGCTCTGCGATGAAGGCGCAAACGCCGGCGACCGATCGATCGGCTGGCGGCGCTAGCGACGCGCGCAGGCGCCGGTCTGGCGATGGTTGACGTAGGTGGAGCCGTTGAACCGGACCACGGGAAAACAGAAGCCGGGGCCGCCGATCTCGATGTCCGGCCAGCCGCCGGAGCCCTTGGCGGCGAGGAATTCGGGAACGCCGGGCGACTGGTAAAGGGTCTTCCAGGCGCCGTCCGGGCCCTGCTGCATGAGGTAGAATCCCTGGCCCGTATTGCCGTAGCAGAAGGTCCCGGTCTCGGTGATGACCACCTCCGGACGGCCATCGCCGTTGAGGTCGCGAACGCCGCCCGGCTCAACGGCAGCTTCACATTCGCCTTCACGATTGAGCCACTCGCCGCCCTTGGACACGAAACCTGCCGCTCGCAGGGCCGCCGCGGTGTCGGCGCTGGCCGCGGCGGGCCGCGCGCATGAGGCAGGGCGCCGATAAGCGTCGCCAGCATACTTCCAGATACGCACGCAGTCGTTCGTCACCCGCGCATCAAGCCAGCCCGCCGATCGTGAGGTTTCGAAGTTGAGCCTTCCACTATCCCTCATGATAGCGCGCCAGCGACCGTCCGGGCCCTTGGCAAGGACCGTGAACCAGTAGCCTTCGGCGCCATAGCATTCGGCGTTCTTGTCGAGGGCGGCGGCCTCGGGCGCGCCGTCCCCGTTCAGGTCCATGAAGACGAACTTCGGGTCCGAGGCCGAACCGCAGAGGTTTATCGCCTTGCCCTGCGCGACCTTGAAGCCGCCCGCCTCGAACAGCTGCACGCCCTCGGCCTGGCTCATCTTGGGCGGCGGGACGACCCGCTGAGCCAGAACGGGCGAGGCGACCGCGCCACACGCGATCGCCATGACCAGGGATAGCCTCTTCATGACCGCCGCTCCAGCAGAGACGGCAGCCTGCGCCGATAACGGCGTTCTGTCACCCTGCCGAGGGTTTAGCTGTCGAGGAAGCTCCGCAGCTTGCGCGAGCGCGAGGGGTGCTTGAGCTTGCGCAGGGCCTTGGCCTCGATCTGGCGGATCCGCTCGCGGGTCACGCTGAACTGCTGGCCGACCTCCTCGAGAGTGTGGTCGGTGTTCATGCCGATGCCGAAGCGCATGCGCAGCACGCGCTCCTCGCGGGGCGTGAGCGAGGCCAGCACCCGCGTCGTCGTTTCACGCAGGTTCGACTGGATCGCCGCGTCGATCGGGAGGATGGCGTTCTTATCCTCGATGAAGTCGCCCAGGTGGCTGTCTTCTTCGTCCCCGATCGGGGTTTCGAGGGAGATCGGCTCCTTGGCGATCTTCAGGACCTTGCGCACCTTCTCCAACGGCATGGCCAGCTTCTCGGCCAGCTCTTCCGGGGTCGGCTCGCGGCCGATCTCGTGCAGCATCTGGCGGCTGGTGCGGACGATCTTGTTGATCGTCTCGATCATATGCACCGGAATCCGGATGGTCCGCGCCTGGTCGGCGATCGAACGGGTGATCGCCTGCCGGATCCACCAGGTGGCGTAGGTCGAGAACTTGTAGCCGCGGCGATATTCGAACTTATCGACCGCCTTCATCAGGCCGATGTTGCCCTCCTGAATGAGGTCCAGGAACTGCAGGCCGCGATTGGTGTACTTCTTGGCGATGGAGATCACGAGGCGCAGGTTGGCCTCGACCATTTCCTTCTTGGCCTGACGGGCTTCGCGTTCGCCCTTCTGCACGGTCTGGACGATGCGACGATAGTCGTCGATCGGCACGCCGGTTTCGGTCGCGAGCGCGGCGATCTCGGCGCGGATGTCGGAGATCTGCGAGCCGTCGTTCTCGACGAACTTGGTCCAACGCACGCCCAGAGCCTTGACCTGGTCGGCCCAGTCGGGAGCCAGCTCCTGGCCGAAATAGGCCTTGAGGAACTCGGCCCGCGAAATGCCGTAGCTGTCGGCCAGGCGCAGCAGGCGGCCTTCCAGGCCCATCAGGCGCTTGTTGATCGCATAGAGCTGCTCGACCAGCGCCTCGATGCGGTTGTTGTTCAGCTTCAGCGTCTTGAGGTGTTGGACGATGGTCAGCGAGGCGGCCGTATAGGCCTTGCGGTCGGCCTCGGAGAGGTCCTCGCCCTTCAGGCGCTTGCCGACCAGCTTCTCCTGCAGGGCGCGGAAGCTGTCGAACTCGGCGGCGATGGCGTCCAGCGTCGCCATGACGCCTTCGCGAAGCTCGCCTTCCATGGCGCTGATGGTCGGGCCGGCGCCGTCATCGAAGTCGTCGTCGTCCTCGGCGCCTTCGGCCTTGGCGGCCGCTTCGCCGTCTTCGGACTCCTCGTCCGCGGCCTCGGCGGCTTCGCCGCCCATTTCACCGCCGCCGGCGTTGGCGCCGCCATAGGTCTGTTCGAGGTCGATGACTTCGCGCAGCAGGATGCGGCCTGAGCCCAACTCCTCGCGCCAGACCATGATCGCTTCGAAGGTCAGGGCGCTTTCGCACAGACCGCGGATCATGGTGTCGCGGCCGGCCTCGATGCGCTTGGCGATGGCGATTTCGCCTTCGCGGGAGAGCAGCTCGACCGAACCCATCTCGCGCAGGTACATGCGCACTGGGTCGTCGGTGCGGTCGTAAGCCGGCTCCTTGGCGGTCTCGACCACCGCGGTCTCTTCGCGGACAGCCACCTCGCCGCCGTCGGCGTCTTCCTCGGCCTCAACGACGTTGACGCCCATCTCCGACAGCATGGCCAGGGTGTCTTCGATGGCTTCCGAAGTCACCTCTTCGGACGGCAACACCTTGTTCAGCTCGTCCATGGTGACGTAGCCGCGGGCCTTGGCCTGCTTGATGAACTTCTTTACGCCGGCGTCGGTCAGGTCGAGCAGCGGACCATCGCCGCCGGTCGACTCCGTGGTTTCCGCTTCAGCCGTATTCGTGCTCATCTAAGTCTCCGGATTTCGGCCGCGCCCGCTTCCCAAAGGCGTGAACCGAAGATGCTCCAATGGCGTGTCGACGGTCGTACTCCTCTACGACCCATCTCCCGCCCAAATCGTTCCCGTTCTGATCGCGCGTTTCAGTGCGTCACGTTCGCCTTTAAGACGTTCGAGGGCTTCCATATCGGAACGACCGCTAAGGTTTCCCTTCGCGGACGCGATAGCCTCGTCGAGCGCTGCGAGCCTGGCGAGGCGCGCAAAAGCTTGCGACCACTGGGATTTAGCAGCTTCGAGGGAGACATCCGGTTTCAGGATAGGCGCGCCCGATTTCGCAGCGGCCCGGTCGATGTCTGTCAAGAGCGCATTAAACCCGCAAGACGCCAGATGGCGCGCGAGGGCGCCGGTGTCAAGATGATCGGAGTCCAAACGGGTCCAGATTTCCGAGGTCACTCGGACAAAAACGACAGGTCGTTAAGCTGACGCTCGAGGACAAGGCGACGCTCGCGCCATTTAAGCCGGTGGCTCATCTGAAGCATGAGAGCATCCACTGAATCGCGTTCAGCTACCGCGCGCTTTATTGCCTCAAGCTCAATAATCGCCTCGTAGGCGAGCTTCCAACGCGACCGGAGATCACGCGTAGATCTCGCGTCGTCAAAAAGCGGAAAGTTTGGCGTTTCGTGAGTGATACGAAACGCCAAATCGCGCTGCGATGCAGCATTTTTCTTTCTAATACAATGATTTAGCACCTCTGGCGTCGCACCGTCAGCCGAAAGTGCGTCCGAGAAAGCCTCTGACAGCAGCTTCAGCCTATCGTCCCCAAATCCATAGACTTGCAGCTCTTCGACATAATCCAGAACCCAATCTGGATGCTCACAGGCGACAGTTGCCACTGCGGCGTTTAGCCGCCGAGCCCGTTCCAAAAGTCGCTTTCTCAGGTCGGCGGTTCGGATGCCCTCCAGAGCATGAGATGGGCGTCTTCTATTCCAATTTGGTATGAATGAGACGCGAGGAAAGGCGGCTTCGAACCGATCCAACAAATCAAGCTTGTATTGCTCAGCCAGGTCCTTGTCCCCGATGAGAAGCGCTGTCTGGCGCAGCCTCACCTTCAGCCCTGCGCGCTGCTCTGGCGTCGCATTATCCGTTGCAGCGTACTCGCGACGGAACAACGCCTCTGAGAATGGCGTAGTCCGAGCTAGCTGCGATATAAGCGCTGTAGGACCTTGTTCCCGAAGGACCTCATCTGGGTCCTTCCCTCCTTCAACAATCGCGAACTTGAAGCTCTTCCCCGGCTTCAGCAGCGGCAGGGCGCGGTCTATCACACGAGAGGCGGCCTGCATCCCCGCGCGATCCCCATCGAAGCAGAGCGTCGGCTCCGGATGCAGCCGCCAAAGCATCTCCATCTGCTCTTCGGTGAGGGCGGTGCCGAGGGGAGCGACGGCCGCGATCCCGGCCCTCTGGCAGGCGATGGCGTCCATATAGCCTTCGACCACCACCAGCGGCGGCGTCTCGGCGCCGGGGGCGGCGAGGATCTTCCGGGCCTCGCCGACGCCATAGAGGGTCCGCCCCTTGTGGAAGAGCGGGCTTTCCGGCCCGTTCAGGTACTTGGCCCGCGCCTGCGGATCCATCGCCCGGCCGCCGAAGGAGAGGATGCGACCGCGATGGTCGGCGATGGGAAAGATGATCCGGTCGCGGAACCGGTCGTAGGGCGCCCCGCCCTCCTCCGGCGCGATGAGCAGGCCAGCCTCGACGAGGTCGCCGGGCTTTGCCCCCTTGGTGATCAGATAGTCCTTCAAGGCCGTGCGGCCGGACGGCGAATAGCCCAGGCGGAAGCGGGACCACTCCTTTTCCGGCAGGCCGCGGCGCTCGAGATAGGCGCGCGCCTCACGTCCCTCCGGCCGCCGCAGGGCGGCCTCGAACCACTGGGCGGCGGCCTCCATCCAATCGGTGAGGCTCTGGCGCTGCCGTTCCTGCTCGGCCGAGCGCGGGTCGGCGGCGGGCATGGGCAGGCCCGCCTCGGCGGCGAGGCGCTCCACCGCCTCCATGAACGACAGGCGTTCGGTTTCCTGGAGAAAGGTGATCAGGTCGCCATTCTTGCCCGAGGAGAAGTCGAAGAACTGCCCCTTCTCGTCGTTCACATAGAAGGACGGGGTCTTTTCCTTGTTGAACGGCGAGAGGCCGACATATTCCCGCCCCTGCTTGCGCAGTTTGACCGTCCGCCCGATCACGTCCGAGGGGCGGAGGCGAGATTTGATTTCTTCCAGGAAGTGATCGTCGAAGCGCACGAGGCGATCATACAACGGCCCAGGCGGAGCCGTCGCCCCCTTGCCGAGGCGCGATTCCGAAGAAGGATTGGAGGGCCGCAGAGGCGCGAAAGCTGTCTACCCGGAGCGGAGGCCGGCCATGTCGGTAAGCCGTGGACGGGTCGTCGTCACCTCACCGCGTGCCAACCACGGATCATGAAGGCCTGGAAGAACGGGATCGGCATACCGAAGCCTGCGGCGCGCCAGAGGGCCTGCGTTTCTTCCGGGGGCAAGACGCCCAAGGCCTCGCGCATCATGCCGTCCAACTGCGCCAAGGATTGCGGCGTTGCGCCCATCAGCGTCTGGACTTGTTTCCAGTTCTCCAGCATCGCCGGGAACTCCGGTGCGTCGAGGTCGCCGCTGATCTCGGCGCTGACGTAGCGGCCGCCGGATTCAAGGCGATCATGGATGGCCGCGTAGAACCCCGGCCGCCCTTCGCGTTTGATGAAGTGCGCGACCAACAGGCTGACCACAGCGTCGAACGCCTCGCGAGGAGCATCCTCGACATAGCCATGAACAAGTTCGCAACGGCGCATGACGCCAGCCTGTTCGAGGCGCCGTCGCCCGACCGCCAGCATTTCGACGGACGGATCAACGCCGACAAAGGACCAGCCCGGATAGGCGGCGGCGAGGGACAGGATTTCCGCACCGGTCCCCACGCCCACACAAAGCACCCGCGCGTTCGCAGGTAGGTCGGCCAGAACCAGCCGGAGCAGGAAGTGAAGACTGTCCGAGATCGGCGCGAGCGCGCGGTTTCGACGATCATAGGCGTCGGCCACATCCTGGCTAAAGAAGCTGGGGGCGGCAGGCGTGTTCGGAGGCGTCATTGTTATAAAATAACGTCATATGGGCCGATCGCAACCTTATCCCGACGAGCTCTTCGCGACATTTGCTGTGGGTCGAAGCCGCAGTGACCACCACCCAGACCAAAAGCGGACGCGCCAGGAGTCCGCTATCCGCATCAGGACCGTGGACCGCTCGCGACCCATGGCGGACCTGCCGTGACCAGGGGCATTGTCCTACTCCGGCGAAGGAGGCGCTCCATGCGCAATGAGCGGCTGATGATCGACCCAGTGTTCGTGGTGACAGACATTGAGGCTGACGGACCGGTCCCAGGCGTAAACTCGATGCGGGCTTTTGCTTCGGTCGCCGTCGGACTGGATGGAACGGAGCGCGGGGCGTTCGAGGCGGTATTGCAGCCCCTGGAGGGCTCGACGCCCGATGCAAAGACACTCGGCTGGTTTAAGTCTCAACCCGAAGCCTGGGCCGCCGCCACGCGGGACGCTCGGCCGCCCGAGGAAGTAATGGAGGCGTACGTCGATTGGGTTGGCGGCTTCACCGGCGGCCGAATCTTCACAGCGTATCCGCTCGCATTCGACGGGATATGGATCGACCACTACCTGCGGCGCTTCACCTCGCACGCGCTTGTAGAAGGTCATTATGTCGCCGGCCGCCTATTCGACGGCTCGGGGCTTTGCCTGAAGTCGTTCGCCGCCGCGTTGACTCGGCGCCCACCGTGGGATTGCCCTCCAAGTTCGCTGCCGAAGGAGTGGTTTGGGGGCTTCGAGCATTCTCATCGCGCCATAGACGACGCGCGCGGCTACGCTTCTCTGCTGGGCGTTCTCCGAACAATCCAGGCGCGAACGAAGGATGTTCCGGACATCCGCTAACGACCCTAAGCAGCTGCTCGCGCCTTCAGCTCCTGCGAGTAGAAGAGGGCAACCTCACCTTCGCTGGGCGTTCCGTCGTAGAGCGTCAGGTCAAGACCCGTCAGTCTGAACCCAAGCGCTGAGTAAACTGCAACCCCCGGCACGTTCAGTGAACTGGTCTCCAGCCAGATGTGCCGGGCCGAACATTCCAGACCATGCGCCTTGACGGTTTCTATGAGGCGTCGCCCGACCCCCCGGCCTCGCGCAGGCGGATCCACATAGAAGTGCCAGAGCACCAGCCGGCGGTTCCATGTATCGAAGGAGGAAGCAGCGAATCCAACAATAGCCCCATCCAGCGCGGCGACCCATGCATCTGTATAGGGCGGGCTAGCGCTGCGCAGGTCATCAAGTGGGAACTGCTTCCGGAGTGGGGCAACTAATCGCCGCAAACGCAAGCCGACTTGAATTGGCGTCGCCTCGATCTCGTAGACCTCAGCCGTTGTGAAAGAGGTGTCGATGCGTTCGATCGCCAACGCATCGGCGGGCAGATTGGCAGGCCGGATTGAGATCATGCGTCATCTTGGCCAACTTAATGCGATATCCGCAATCCGCCCTTCTCTGACATCTGGCACGGCTGCTCTCTGGCTGCCTTAGGATGAAAATCCTCGCTCTCGGCCAGTGCGTCGAACATCGCCGAGGCAAAGCGGCCGCCTTTACGGCCGTGAGTTGAACCCGTACCGACAGGTGGCGTTAAGCTCAGCCCCTTGGCTCAAGAGGAACCTGCATGCCCACCGGTCTTGTCGCCCTGCTGGACGATGTCGCGGGCATCGCCAAGCTCGCAGCCGCCTCCCTTGACGACGTGGCCGGCGCGGCGGGAAAGGCCGGGACCAAGGCGGTCGGGGTGGTGGTGGACGACACGGCGGTGACGCCGGGCTACGCCATGGGCTTCAGCCCGGACCGGGAACTGCCGATCGTGCTGAAGATCGCGATCGGCTCGCTTCGCAACAAGTTGCTCTTCCTGCTGCCGGGCGCCCTGCTGCTGAGCGCCTTCGCGCCCTGGCTGGTCACGCCGATCCTGATGCTCGGCGGCGCCTATCTTTCCTTCGAGGCCACCGAGAAGATCATCGAGGCCTTCACGCCGCACCACGAGGGCGGCGAGGTCGCGGAACTGGCGCTGAGCGCCAAGCAGTTGGAGGACCAGAAGGTCGCCGGCGCCATCCGCACCGACCTGATCCTCTCGGCGGAGATCATGGCCATCGCGCTCGCCACCGTGTCGGATCGCCCGCTGGCGATCCAGGCGGGCGCGCTGGTGCTCGTCGGCGTGCTGATCACCCTGGCGGTCTATGGGGTGGTGGCGCTGATCGTGAAGATGGACGACATCGGCCTGCACATGGCCCAGCGAGAGAGCGCGGCCGCGCGCGGGACCGGCCGGCTGCTGGTCAAGGCCATGCCGGTGACCATGTCCTGGCTGACGGTGATCGGCACCGCGGCCATGCTGTGGGTGGGCGGCGGCATACTGGTGCACGGGCTGGAGGAGTTTCACCTGACGCCCATTCCGCACTGGGTGGAGGGTTTCTCGCACTGGGCCTCGGGCGCGCCCGGCGTCGGGGCGGCCACGGGCTGGCTGGCCTTCGCCGCGGGCTCGGCCGCCGTGGGTTTCGTGCTCGGGGCGATCATCGTCGGCGTGATCCACCTGCTGCCCAAGCGGAAGGGGGCGTAGGGCTTCTCCGCAAGACCGCCCAAGGCCGCCCTCTCGTCTCGATGCTTCGCATCGATCCACCTCCCGAATGGGCGGGCCTATCGCATATGGCGCTTGCCTCACCACCCGATCGTCATCCCCGATCGCGCACGCGTGTCGGGGATCCATACGCGCCGGAGCCTTCGGCGAGTCTCGGCGCCTATGGATGGT
>Ga0065721_10048951_pt1 | contig 57426 bp, 39 predicted proteins | sample Mesricmetagenome_FD_59108 | JGI IMG/M metagenome (GOLD analysis project Ga0065721, IMG submission 59108) | Mesophilic microbial community from rice straw/compost enrichment Sample: eDNA_1 v2 (version 2) | ecosystem: Engineered > Solid waste > Grass > Composting > Bioreactor | place: USA: Davis... | reverse complement strand
GTCATGTCGCCTTTATATTGCAAACTGCCATCGGGATAATAAATTTCTGCCGTACCCTTCTTGCTATTATTCTCGAATGACGAACGGGAATAGACCGTTCCATCCTCGTTATACTCAATCACTTCGACTAGCGTTCCGTTTCTGGTGCCGGCTGCCATAAGCTTGCCGCTCTCAAAATACTCTTTGCCGACGAAAGTAGGCTGTCCATGGAGAAATTCGCCTTCGTAACGTTTTTGTCCATTGGGACGATAGGCCGTTCCTTGCCCGTGCACCAAACCATCCGAGCTTTCTCCAACGTATTTATACGGTTTCCCATTGATCATAACTTTGGATACGACGGTAGACTTGGCAGGTTCCACAGTTGTCGTCACGGCCGGTTCAATCGGAGCAGAGGCGGACGCGGACGCCGTTCCGATCGGCTCTTCAGTCCAATTCGCCGCTACGGCCGATTGTGCGGGTTGTTCAGATTGTACAGGTTGTACAGGTTGTGATTGCGTATTACGAGCGTTATCCAAAACCAAGTCCGAACGAGTAAAATAAACAAATGTACAGATGCCCAGGAAAAGCACGCCGTTGACAGCCCAATGAAGTTTAGACAAGATTTTCACTCCGTGATGTTATTTACCGAGATAGGCATGGTTTATTTTACCATTACGGAAAATATATCATACGAAGGATTCATTGTCTATTCGTATTCGGCTATAAACTAATTACAATGAACTAGTTCACAAGACTGACACTAACGGACATGAAAGACGCTTAAAAGCGAAAAACTGGGCTCTCCTAAACCTAACGGACACGCGAGACCCTTAGACCTATTTTTTCGTCTGAAACGGCGAGAATGATAGATGTAAGAGCTCCGTATGTCCATTAAATACGCTAGAGATTGCAAGCAGGCGTTTAAAGGTTTCTCATGTCCATTAAAAAGCTCCTACGTCTTGACGCTTCCCACATGAAACCGGGTGGAAAATGGATCGCGATGCTTCGTTTCTCCCTTATTATCCATTATTGGTATTGATACATCTCCACTCGCAACGCGGAAGGACCGCTGCCGATTTTCACTCTATAGGCGGCTTCGTCGCCATTAAGCACGCGCCCGCGCACCCATTCATCTTGAACATACGTTCCTTCTTCGATTCTTACATAACCTACCTTTCCCGAATTCCTGCGTTTCGGCAGAAACTCGATCGAAAATCCGATCCCGGCGAAAATAAATTCATGGTCGGAAACCTCGATTACGAGTCCCCCGGATACCGGCTTGCCTTCTTGCTGACGATCGTAGGCTACTTTGATGTCGTATTTGGAGAAGGATAAAACGCACCCTTGGTCATGGTTTTGAAGAAACCCCGTCATCTTGCCGGTTCCGCGGTACTTCTGAATGACTCCCAACATGTTCCCCAGCAACTCATAACTGCGTGCCAGATAGGGACCGGTTCCATTTAAGGAAAAGCCGGACATATCGATATTGAGAGCCATCAAAAGACCGATATCGATACCGCTGCCCTCATCCGAGGGTGGAGCGAGGAAATCTTCAATGCCGAAAGGCGAAAAGCAGAGAGCATTATGCTTACCAAGCGCATAAAAAACGTTCGTGACCGATGCGACATCCCTTCTGGCTTCGGGTATGAATAGAGGATTTTCGTTGTTTGCCGTATATTCCTCGCAAACCTCCGCGAAATTGGGCAGATAGATATCCGGCGCATACAAACAAATGGTCGGAGCCGCCGCCTTCCAGAGCTTCATCACCTTCGCGATCGGCCCCCCGCTCGGGTATGTCCCCGGTCTCCAAGGATATTGCTCCAACCAAGCGTTCACGAATAGCGGCAAGGGGTAGACCTTGGAACCGGCGCTTGCGATTCGTTCAACCGCCCGGGCATAATGGTACGCCATAAAGTATTCCGCCGCGTCTTCCGCGAATGCCTCCTCCCACGTACCGCTAACTCCGTAAAGAGCTTCAACCTCGGCAGGGATCCGACGATGGAATTCGGCGTTCGCATGTTCGGAGTAGTCCCGGTCGCTGCCGAGAAAACCGATCTCATTCTCAACTTGAACCATGATGACCGTATGCCGGTCGCCGTCTATCTTTTGCAGATGAGTCATCAATTGAGAGAATGCATTCGCGTCGGCTTCCACCGCATTCTCGCACAACGGCGAGATGGAGGCAGATGGTTCATGATTCGAATGTTCGGCCCGGAAATAGGTGGTAGTGTCCTTCTTAACCCAACCCGGAACATAACTGGATAGTCCATTTTTCCAAAGTCCGAACCACAACAACACCAATCGCACATTCTCGCCCCTGGCTTGTTCGATGATTCCATCCAACAGATGAAAGTCGAATTGGCCCTGCTCAGGCTCGATTAATTCCCAATAAACCGGTAAGACAACGGTGTTGAGATGCAGTTCTTTGAGATTGGGCCAAACCTTATCTTTCATGTAGGTCAGATTAGAGGCGCTGGAATTATGAATTTCGCCGGCTAATGCGATGTAAGGCTTACCATCCACATAAAGGTTGTAGACTCCGTCTTCTTTAATCAATTGAGGCAGGGTCATGAAAATCTCTCCTTTTCCATGAATTTTAGATCAGCTTTCCAGCAGCTCGAAGGCCGCTTCCTTTACGTCCCTGGAGTTCGGCCCGACAAACAGCCGGAACGCCCCCGCCTCCGCACGGAAGCTGCGATCCGGCAGGAAGTACTTCAAATCTTCTTCGGTTATGGAGAACGCGATTTCGCGGCTTTCCCCCGGCTTCAGCGCTATTTTCCGGAACCCTTTCAACTCTTTGACGGGCCGCACGGCGGTTCCGTACACGTCCCTGATGTACAGCTGAACAACTTCTTCTCCCGCGCGATCGCCGGCGTTCGTTACCGTTACCGTTGCGGTCAGCGACTCGGCACGCGTCATCTCGTTTCGATCCAGACGTAGTTCCGAATACTCGAACGTCGTATAGCTGAGCCCGTAGCCGAACGGGTAGAGCGGCTCGTTGGGACTGTCCAAGTACTTGGAAATGTACTTCATGTGCTTGTTCTCCGGCGTGACCGGGCGTCCGGTATTGAAATGGTTGTAATAAATCGGCACCTGGCCCGCATGCTGCGGGAAGCTCATCGTCAGCTTGCCGGACGGGTTATAATCGCCGAACATCACGTCGGCGATCGCATGGCCGGCTTGCGAGCCCAAGAACCACGTTTCCACGATCGCGCCGACATTCCTTTCGAACCAATCCAGGACGAGCGGGCGGCCGTTCACAAGCACGAGCGCCGTCGGCTTGCCCAGCTTGACGATCTCTTCCGCCAACCGATGCTGAACCGCCGGAATCGCGATGTTCGTCCGTGACGCGGCTTCGCCCGACATGTTGCTGTCTTCGCCGAGCGCCAGGATGACGACGTCCGCATCCTTCGCGCAGGCGATCGCCCGCTCGAAGCCGCCTTCGAGCTCGCCGTCCACGCCGCAGCCCTCCGCAACGAGCAGACGGTTCTTATCCAAGCCCTTCGAGGCGAACCCATCCTTAAGCGTAACCGTCTCGCTGCCATAACGGGAGAATTGCCAAGGACCGAGCAGATCCTTGCCGGCCGCGAACGGGCCGATGAGCGCCACTTTCCTTCCGTCGTTCGCCAGAGGAAGCATTCCGTCGTTCTTGAGCAGGACGATCGACTTGCGGGCGAGCTCTCGGCTTGCTTCCAGGTGCGTCGGGCTGAAGTGGTATTCGATCTCTTTCTCCGGTTGCACGTAGCGGAACGGATCGTCCATGATGCCGATCTTGTATTTGTAAGTCAGGATGCGCCGAACCGCCTCGTCGAGCTGCTCCTCCTTCACGAGTCCTTTCTCGATCAACCCGGGCAGCTGCTTCGCGTATACCCGCGTCGCCATCTCGATGTCCATCGTCGCGTTCAGGGCGAGTATGGACGCTTCTTCCGCGTCTTTGGCCGCTCCGTGAATGGCGATTTCCTCAATCGCCCCGTAATCTGAGATCAAGATGCCGTCGAAGCCGAGCTCCTCCCGGAGCAGGTCCTTCAGCAGCTCGGAGCTGCCCGCGACCGGAACTCCTTGGTAGATGTTGAAGGCGTTCATGACCGAGCCGGCTCCCGCATCGATTCCCGCCTTGAACGGCGGCAGATAGACGTTCCGCAGCGTCCCTTCGGACAGGTCGACCGTGTTGTAGTCCCGTCCGCCTTCCGCCGCGCCGTATCCAATAAAATGCTTCAGGCAGGCGATAATCGTCTCGCGGTCGAACAAGGAATCTCCCTGGAAGCCTTCCACCTGGGCTTTCGCGATAAGCGAGCCCAGGTAAGGATCCTCCCCCGCCCCTTCGACGACGCGGCCCCAGCGGGGATCTCGCGAAATATCGACCATCGGACCGTGGTTGTACGTCGTGCCGGAAGCCGACGCTTCCTTGGCCGCGATCGCGCAAGCCTGCTTGATCGCTTCCAGGTCCCAGCTGCACGACCAACCGAGCGGAACGGGGAATATCGTCTGGAAACCGTGAATGACGTCAACGTTGAATAGGAGCGGAATGCCGTGCGGCGATCGCTCGACCGCGATTTTCTGCAGCTCAAACACCCGCCTGCTGTCGAAGGCGCCCAGTATCGAGCCGGCTTTGCCTTCCTCCACCATTTTCTCCGGCGGCTCGGACTCGACGTCCGCGCCGAAGGAGAAGTCGGACGCCCCGATCTGGCTCATCTGGCCGATCTTGTCGGCGACGGACATCCGGGCGAGCAGCCGGTCCACTTCACGGCGAATGTCCTCGTCCGATCGCGGCTTGACGTCCGATTTCCGGTACGGCGCAACAAGAGGAATCAACTCCTCCGCCAAGGACGCGCCCCGTCCCCTCTCGCCGTTCACTTGCACTTCGCCCGCGAACGGCATCGTGACCGTGCCGCTGAACGTTGCTTCTTCAAACACGAGCGAGACGATAACCGGATCGCTGGAGTATAAAGAGCTTCCGGACGCCTGCAGCCTATTCCCTTCAACGACCGCGCGCATCGGCTGGAGGAAGGACGGGTTCGGCTCCGTATCCAAGGTCAGCCTGTACCCGTCGTTATCCTCCACGGAAAAAATCATTTTCATCGTCGACCCGTACATATTCAGTCTCACGTTCCAAATTCCGAGCATCGATCAACACTCCTCGAATAGGTCGTCTTCACAGATAAAATCGTATTATTTCACGGCGCCTATCGTAATCCCTTTGATGAAGTACTTCTGGAAGAACGGGTACGCGATCAGAATCGGAAGCACCCCGACGACGGCGATCGCCATCCGGACCGACGTGCTCGGAAGCTCCGCCACCTCTCCAGCCGCAGCTGACGATAGGTTGCTGTTGCTCGACAGGAACTGAATGTCCGAGATGATGCGATTCAGAATGTTCTGAATGCTGAACAGCTTCGGATCGGTTACGTACGTCATGCCGTTAAACCAGTCGTTCCAGTAGAGAATCGCTTCGAATAAACCGATCGTGGCTAGAATGGGCATCGACAATGGAAGGACGATCTTGTAGAACGCCTTGATTTCTCCCGCGCCGTCGATTTGAGCGGCTTCGATCAGAGCGGGCGGAACCGAGGTAAGGAAAAACGTCCGGACGAGCAGCACGTAAAAGCCGTTCATGAGCAGGCCGGGCACGATCAGGGCCCAGATGGTGTTCTTGATCTCGAACACCTGCGTGTAGATCAGATAGGATGGGACAAGCCCGCCGTTGAACAGCAGCGTGAAGAATACGAGCAACGCCCAGAAGTTCTTCAACGGGATATCCTGTCTCGACATCGGATAGGCAAGCATGGTTGTCATGGCCAGGCTGGCCGCAGTGCCGAATACCGTAATGAACACGGTCACGCCGTATGCGCGTCCCAGCTCTCCCCAATGCGCCCATAAATATTCGTAAGCCTTGCCGCTGAAGTGTTTCGGGATAAACGAGTAGCCGTTCTGGATGATGCTCTCTTCGCTTGATATCGAAGACATGACCAACAAGATAAAAGGGATTAGGCAAAGAATCGAGAAGCCCATCAGAGCGATATGGGAGATCCATCGGACCGATTTGTTTTCGTACGCCACTGTCTTTCACCTCCGTCTAGAAGAGAGCATTTTCTTTGCTGAACTTGCGGACCGCGTAATTGGATAGAAGGACAAGCACGAACCCGACGATCGATTGATAGACGCCCGCTGCCGACGACATGCCGATATCGCCCAAATTCATCAGAGCCCGGTAGACGTAGGTATCGATAACGTTCGTCGTCTCCGATAGGATGCCGGAGTCCATCGGCACCTGGTAGAACAGCCCGAAGTCGGAGTAGAAGATGCGCCCGATCGCCAGAAGCGTCATCATCGTAATGACCGGCATGATGAGCGGGATCGTGATGGTGCGGATCTGCTGCCACTTCGTCGCGCCGTCGAGGGTGGCCGCCTCGTAATATTCGGGATCGATGCTGATGATCGAAGCTAAATAAACGACGCTCAGATAGCCGATGCCTTTCCAAATGTTCACTACCGTCAGGATGTACGGCCAGTATTCCTTGCTCGAATACCACGCGATCGGTTCTGCGCCGAACCACGGGAGAATCGTTTTGTTAATCAGCCCCGTTTCGCTGCTGAGCAAGGCGTACACGAGATAGCTGACGACGACCATCGAGATCAGGTGCGGCAGGATAATGACGCTCTGATAGAACCGTTGGAAAAACTTTTGGCGAATTTCATTCAGCAGAATCGCCAGTCCAATCGCCCCGATCGTATTGACGACGATGAACGAAGCGTTATAGAGGATCGTATTTCTCGTAATGATAAAAGCGTCCGACGTCTTGAACAAATACTCGAAGTTTTTTAATCCGACCCAATCGCTGCCCAAAATGCCTTTCGAGAAATTGATATCCTTGAAGGCGATGATCATTCCGAACATGGGCAGATAGTTATTAACGATCAAATAGGCGAGTCCCGGCAGCATGAGCAGGAACAGTGGAGTGAATTTTTTCCATCTTTTGGCCGTGGAGCCCATGATGTTCGCCACCCTTTCTTCGTCGTTGCGGAGGCCGGAAAGAACGCAATCCAACCAACTATTCAGCTGATTGGATTGCTTGTGCCTCATCGAGCGGAATGATTTTGCTTATTTGCCGTTCGCGGCAGCCCATGCGTCCAGCTGTTTCTGCTTCTCGGCGATGATTTTGTCGATGCCCGCGTCCTTCAGCTTCTTGATGAATTCGGGGAGTACTTTGTCCGGATCCAAGGCGCCGCATTCGAGCGCGAGCCGGTATTGGCTGAGCACGTTGGACACGGCGGCAAACTCCGTCTTCACCGAGGTGGAGTCGAAAGTAAATCCAAGCGCCTTGGACTTGATGGCGTTCGTGTTGAATTCCTTCATCTTCTCCCAGAGCTGCTCGTCGTCGCCCTTGAATATATAGGAGAGAAACTGATTGCCGAACAGCCATCCCGTTCCCGCATAGCCGACGTTGCCGGCGGTTACTCCCTGCGGATAGTCGATGACGTTATCGGATACTTTCACGTAGTGCTTGCCTTCGATTCCCCAATCCAGCAGGTTAACGATATCCTTGTCCGTATACATGAGATTCAGGAATTGCAAGGCCCTCTCCGGTTTATCCGAGTTCTTCGCGATCCCCCACATGATATTCGTGACCGTGCTCGTCTTCGCGACCGGCGGCATCATTTCGACGGAAACGATCGGCATGCCGGCTTGGCGGCTTTCCTGAACATCGTAGCCTGGTTTCATGTTTGCCAGGTTGCCGGCTCCTTTGCCGCCTTTAATTTGGTCCGAGGTGGACTCCTTGTTGGTGACCGCGTCCTTGCCGATGTATCCGGCCTTGTACCATTCCCTCATCAACTTCAGGGTGGCCGCGTATTCTTCCGTTTCGAACCAGTTCACTACCTTCAAGTCCTGGCCGTTATTCAGCAGCACGCCCATATCGTCGCCAAGCGAATCCCGTGTGCTGAACGTATCGGAGAAAGGAGAACCGCCCGCTTGGTTCACTAACGGAATCATGTTCGGTTCGTTGTCCTTAATCGTCTTGAGAATAGGCTCAAGGTCCTCCAGCTCCTTGACTTGGCCCAGATTCAGGTTGTACTTGTCCACAAGATCTTTACGAATTTGGAAGCCATAGCTTTGGGCTAAATCCCGGACTGACGGCACGGCATACGTTTTGCCGTTGATCATAGCCGCGGACGCGTAATCCTGACCGAGCGCTTCCAGGATTCCCGTCCCATGCTTCGCGAGCAATTCGTCAAGCTCGACCAATTGGCCTTTCGCGACTTGATTCGCGTAGGTGTTGCCCAAGATCGGCATCAAATCCAGCTTCTCGTTGCTCGTCAGCATCAAGTTGATCTGGTTCTGCCAGGTACTGATGCTGATTGGCAGCAATTTCACGGTCGTATTCAGCTTCGCTTTCGTTATCTTGTTGAGTTCATCCTGTATGAGCAGCTGGTCTTTCGGTACGCTGCCCAAGGTGAAATAAGCCATCGTCAATTCGTAAGGCTCTCCGGCGCCATCGCTCGCAGCCGAAGTCGATCCGCCTGAATTCGGGCCGGCCGCTTCGTTCGAACCGTTGTTCGAGCTGCATGCGGCAAGCAGAAGAGGAATGGCGAGCAACCCGCCGATCCAACCATGCTTCCTTGTCATCTGACTCCCCCGTTACTCCGTAATGTGGATTCGACTCGGCTCGTTCGGCCATTGGCCGCATTCCCGGTTCGAATCTATAACCATCTTAATCCTTGGAGAATAGGCCAACTACCAAGATGTCGACTTCCGCCTATCATGTGGTCGACCTCCATCAGCTCTCGGATCGGCCATCGGAACGAGTCTGCTCTTCTTGCCGGAATTCGAGAGGATTGAGGTTTGCATACTTCTTGAAGATGCGCGCGAAATACGAGAAATTCGTGAATCCGACCTGCAGCGCGACCGCATGAACCGGAAGATTGGTCTTGCTCAGCAGCCGCCTGGCGACGGACATACGTTCCCGAACGATATATTCCGTGACGGACAGCCCAGTCTCTTTCTTGAAAATTCGGTCCAGGTAGTCGGGATTCAGATAGACATGCTTGGCAACGTCGTCCCGCGTTAACGTCGTGCCCAGATTCTGGGCAATATAGCCCGCCGCGCGTTGGACGACGGACTCGGAGCGCTCGATCGACTGGACGTATTCCGCCGCTTTCGCAATAATATGGCAGCTCCAGTCGATCATGTCCTTGACGGAACGGGAAGCGCGTATCGACATGTCCATCGACTCGTCGTCGCTGAACAGCTGGCGAGCTTGAATGCCTTTGGACTGAAGGTAGGAATACACCATTTGCAAGAAATCCTGGTGGAACTGGTGCAGACGCTTCGCATCCAGCCCGGCGACTCGGGTCACCCCGTTCAAGTAGCGGGCGACTTCTGCCCCGAGCTTCTCCACAGAGCCCTCCGTCAGCATGACGGACCATACCTGCAGCTCCGGCTCTCGGAAGGCGGCCGGAACGGCGGTTTGTCCATCCAACGTAAGGACGAGGTTATCGCTCGCGACATTGTTTCGGTCAAGTTCCTGCAGCCGATCGGTCATCGACGGCAATTCGTACGCGTAGGCAGGATGGCCGACGTAACAGGTCAGATCGCAATAAAAATATTGGCTGCAGGAACGAAGGAATTCCTCGCAGCTTTGCCGTAGCTGCTGTGCATCGTTATCCGTCCAATGCTCGAAGGATAGGATGGCAAGCAGGCTGCCTTTGCCGAACGGAAGGAGCTGACCGTAGCTTCCTAACTTCAGAAGCAATTCTTCGGCGGAGTTGCGGAGCGCGTATTCGAGAATTTTCTCGTCCCTTATATTCAAGCTCTTGTGCCACCGCTTCACCGCGATCAGCACCGGCACGAACTTCATTTGCTCCGCGTAAGGGATGTTCCGTTCCTCGGCGGCTTGCCTGATCGCGTCTTGCCGGGAAGGGATCGATCGGCTCAGAATGTCCAGCCAGAACCGCTCAATGAGCAGGGGCTGATGCTGAACCCAATACTGGCCGTATTGGTTGTATTCCGATTTTTTGTTCTCTTCGGCCTTCTTGTCGATCGCTCTGGCAATCACGGCCTCAAGCTCCGGGATCGGGATCGGCTTCAGCAAGTAATCGAAGCTTCCGAGCTGAAGCGCCTGTTTGGCGTAATGGAAATCCGCGTGGCAGGTCAAGAAGATCGACTCCGTATCCGGATAATGCTCCCTTACCCAAGCGAGCAGATCCAACCCGCTTCCCAGGGGCATTTCGATGTCGCACAGCATGAGATCGATGGGACTGTTGGCTTCGAAGATTTCTTTCGCCTGACGGATATCGTACGCGGTGAACACCTCGGAGATCCCCATCTTGTCCCAGTCGACGGCGGCTTTCATTCCTTCCACCGCAAGTACTTCGTCATCCACGAGCAGCAATCGGGTCATGTTCGGTTCTCCTTTTTTCTACGGTTGCGGGTTCATAGGCAGCAATAGAACGACGAGCGCTCCGGACGGCGAAGCGTTCGAGATCTCGATATCCGCCTCGCCCGAATACAACAATCCGAGCCTGCGCTTCACGTTCCAGATTCCGATATGCGCTCCCTGTTCGTCCTCGATCTGGCTGCCCGCCAGAATCTCCGTCAATACTTCCTCCGGGAAGCCCTTACCCTTGTCCCGAATCGCGATCATCAGCCGCGGTTCAGGGCCGGAATCTTCCAGATCGATCCGGACGGAGATCGGAATGGAAGCGTCGGGAGTGGCGGCATGCTTGATCGAATTTTCCACGAACGTCTGTATCGCAAGCGGAGGAATTCGCGTATCCAACAGGAAATCGGGGGCCGTCATCTCGAATTCGAGCTTGCCGGGAAACCTAAGCTCCTGGATACGGATATAATTACAGACATGTCGGAGCTCGTCCTTCAAAGGAACGAAAGTCAGATTGCTTCGGAACATGTATCGGAAATAGTGAACCAGGCTGAGCGCCATCTCCTGAATGAGCTCGTAATTCTTGACCAGCGCCAGATTGTACACGATGTTCAAGGAATTCAGGAAAAAGTGCGGATTGATCTGCAGCTGCAGGTGCTGGAGCTCGGCCTTCTGCTTGCTCAGCTGCTCTTCGTACACATGGATTCGAAGCTCCTGTACCTGTTTAATCATATGGTTAAACGTTTCGTTCACGAGCCGGAACTCGTCGGAAGTCGGATACGGATCGATCCGGGTGTTCAGATTGCCTTCGCCGATCCGTTTCATGGCCCACATAATCCGATTGAGCGGTCTCAGCACCATTCTTCGGAGCAGGAGAAGGCACACCGGTACCAGGATGATCGCGGCGATCGGAATCGTCGCGGCGATCCGACGGAGATAAGGCAAATTCTCCAGGATTTGCTCATCCGGAATAAGCGCGATCAGGCTAAAGTCGCCCTTTGCCGATTTTCCTCCGACGACCAGGTAAGATTGGTCTTGCCCCGATAAATAGTACCTCTGCGTATCATTGCCTATTTCAATACCGTTCTCCCGCACGAAGTCGGCATGGGTCATCGGCGTGCCGTTCTTCGTTGCGAGCAACGACACCCCCCGCTCTCCCAGGTTCAGCAGATTCAGCGGAAACGACAGCTTTCCGATATTCACCCAAGCGCCCACATACGCATCGCTCGTCTGCAGTACCCGGAACAAGTAATAATTCGAACCGATTGGTTTGACATACCAGGTGCGAATGTTGAACTCTCCCGAACGTTGAAGATCGCCAAGCAAAACCCGAATGTAACTTCTGACCTCATCCCGTTCTTCTAGTTCTCCGATATCCTGGAACACCTCGAAATAATCCTGGCCGGGCAACGAATAGACGAACATGGAGTCTACGGACTGAAACGTCGTGATGTCGCCGCTCATCTTGTTATTTAACCGGACTTTAGCCAAGATGCGGTCCTGTTCCGTATGGCTGTACTCCATGCCCTGAAGGTCCTTATCGTTCACGATCAGATTCGTTAAATATTTGTCGATGTCGCTCAAGTTAGTATCGATTTGGGCCATATACATCGCGATCATGTTGCGGCTGGATTCCGCTACCTGGTTGTGAACGACGCGAATCGCGTAATTGTTGTTATAGATTAGGAACGTAATGGTCGGCAATGTGATGAGCAACAAACCGACAACGAGCTTGAATCGAATAGACTTCCATGTAAGACTGCTTGTCACCGAGATCGCTCCTATTCTTGTCTAAAAAGCTAGGGTGCCCCATTATAAACTAATCATAAAAGATTCCCGATTCTTGTACCCAACAGAATATCGACTTTTTCGTGATACCCTGTCGACTTCTTTTGCCTGCCCGCATAAATCCCATTGATCGATATTTACACGCAAAATGCGCTGCAGGGAGAGCTTCCCTAACAGCGCATTTTTCGCCTGATTTCAATTATCTGACTATCTCCAAACTATTCAATAAGGGTTCCTGACTTATGAATTGTATATTTCCCTATTTAGATTCACTATTTCTTTGTGTGAATAGCCGCCCGGAGCCGCGAATAGCTTCTCCATCACCTTATTACGTAGGAACGGAGCTTTTTCTTTATTTGCTTTTGTTAATGCTTCGGTTAGTTCCTCTTTGGTTAGTTCCGTGCAGTATGCGGGAGTTCCTGGCTGTTGTCTCCACGAATCGCTTAAAGAACCGCTATCGACGGTGTCGAAGCCTAGCTCGTTAGCTACATTCATGATTAATTGTTTGTGGGGTTGGTTATCGCCGGCGATCGCTATGGCAATGCGCCCGCTAGTCCCTTCGGGAGTTCCTTCATGTTCTAACGTATAGGCTAATAAATTGTTGAAAGCTTTAATGATAGGTCTGCCTAATTGGTTTGAAACCCAAACGCTCTCAACCATTCCGTTCTCGATTTCTTCCATTTTATTGCTTATTTGAGGATAATAATTGGAAGTATCTACAACGACGACTTCCTCTCCGACTTGATCTACAACCTTGCGAATGCTTGGCACTGCGTGGAAAGGGATAGAGATGATTAGAACGTCAATATTCGTAATGACATTTTCTACGCTCACGGGCGTTCCTGCGAGTTCTTTCCCTTCTAGCCGTTCAATCCCGCGAGCATCTGCAATTTTGACATCATGTCTATTCTTAACTAATTTTTTTGCAATATTTGACGCGATCGGTCCTGCACCTATAATTCCGAATCTCATTTTTATTCCTCCTAATAAATAATCTATCTTAATGAGTGATTACCTATTTAGATAATTTGCATACCTGTTTTCCGGATAAGAAAGACCCAAATTGCCTCTCAATGTGCTCGATTCGTATTCTCTTCGGAAGATTCCTTTGTCTTGCAGAATAGGAACCACCAGCTCGATAAAATCATCGATTCCCGAAGGATGTTCTTGCCTTAGGAGCAGTAAATCCATAGCCCCCATCTGATGCCAATGATCAATCATATCCGCTACGGTCTCCGCAGATCCGAAAAATGGCGGCTTCGGAGTAAAATATCCGGGAGGCGATAATCTTTTTAACTCCTGATACTTTTCATTTGCCTCCATTTCCGTTCTTCCCACGATGATATGTTGCGTCGGCATCATCAATATGTCTTCCGGCGATCGTCTTGCAAGGGCAACTCTTCTTCTTAGTTCCTCGCTGAACTGCTTGGCGTAATGGAGATCATCCCCATTGATCAGCACTCCTTCAGCATGTTTGGCTGCGATATCCATAAACGTTTCGGATGTACCGGCCTGAAAGATGACGGGTCTTCCTTGCGGAGATCGGCTGATGTTTAGGGGCCCGTCTACGGAAAAGTACTTTCCTCTATAGTTCAAGGGGTGCATCTTTCTAGGATTGAAGAAAATCCCGCTCTCTTTGTCGCGGATAAAAGCGTCGTCTTCATAGGAATCCCATAGGCCTTCCACGATTTCGATGAACTCTTTGTTCATAGGGTATAAATCGCCTTTGGACAAATGCCTTCTGCTATAGTTGGCCAACCCTCCGGGATTCGAAGTAATCGCATTCCATGCCGCTCTCCCGTTGCTTATTTTGTCGAGAGAGGCCATCTGTCTCGCCACTGTGAACGGGTCGGCGTAGGATGTGGCTATCGTTGCGGCAAGCCCGATGCGGCTTGTTGCCATGCTTAGAGCGGAGAGAATCGTGACGCCCTCAAACATGCTTAGATAATGCGGAATATTTCCGGGCCCTATATGGCTTACATCTGCCAAGAACACCATATCGAACTTGCCTTCTTCCGCTCGTTTCGCTTTTCTGACATAAAAATCTACGCTTTCGCTTGCGTTGGCAGGCATGTCGGGATGGCGCCATGCCGTATAACTCCAACCGACACCATCCACGATAACGCCGATCTTAAGTTGTTTTTTATTTTTCACTTTGCTCCTCTTTTCTGATCAGGCCAAACTCTCCTGCCAACAACTCCAGGCCTTTTAACCGAGCAGCCTGTTCGGGATAAAAATCGGCAATCATGATTTCGTCAACCCATGCTTCTTTTGCTATTTCTCTTAGCCTGTTGGCGACTTTTTCAATGCTTCCGATAACAAAACGTTCGCTATTGTATAACCTGGCTCTCTCTTCATCGGGTGTATACACATGGGATGCTGCTTCTTCCGAGGTGGGGAAGGACATATTAGCCGATCCCGTAGCCATCCTTGCCCACATGAGCTCCAATGGACCGCTCAAGTACCGTGCCTCTTCTTCCGTCTCAGCCGTAATAACGGCGATCGTTAATATACTTTTAGGCTCCCTTAGGAACGGCGAAGGAGCAAAGTTGTCACGGTAGGCGCGCAATATCGGCACGGCCAATCTCGGAGCCAAATGCGCGGCGAATGCGAATCCGAGCCCTCTGTCCATGGCGAACTGAACGCCGCCTTGGCTGGACCCCAGCATATAAAGCTCGGGAATCAGCGTTGGGTCCCCAGGGGGATTAATCCTTCGGTAAGGATGGTTTTCCGGAAAGTTTCGCGAAAAGAAAGACAGTAACTCGCTCATTTGAACGGCAAATTCATCCCGCGATCCCTGGAGGGCTATTGCCGTCAAGTCATCCGTCCCGGAAGCTCTGCCAATGCCCAGATCGATTCTTCCGGGATGCAGAGCTTCAAGCAAGGTGAAGTTTTCCACTACCTTCAATGGACTATGATTGGGCAGCATGATTCCTCCGGAACCCACACGAATGCGCCGGCTCTGGGAGGCTGCATGCAAACTTAGCAAATCCGGAGAAGTGCTTATTTGACTCGTTGTGTTGTGATGCTCCGTAAACCAATACCGGGTATATCCCAGTCGATCAGCCAATTTAACGACCTCGGTCGTATTTTTAAGGCTCTCCTTTGGATTGGAGCGTTTGTATACATGGACGAAATCTAGAATCGATAATTTTATGTTTTGTTCTTTCATCGTTGGATTCATTGGTTTTGCTCCTCTTTCATCAAATCAGCTTAAATTCTGCCTCATTCCTGTAAGTGAAGCTGTTTCAATAGCGCCGAGAAGTTTATGTTGGCGTAAAGCATGTGCAAAATCCGGGGCCGTGTTCGTGCCTTCGCGCAAGTCCTTGGCGAACTGTTCATATATTCGCGCTGTATTCCCTGGCCTGCCCGTCGGCAGATGACCAAAGTATGATTCAGGAACCGTTAGATCTTCTACCCTGTTCGCTTGATTTCGGGCACCTTGCAACTTTAATTCGGCTAACTGGGTATGACCGCTTGGAGCCGTTATGACCAGGTCCCCTTTTGTACCGTTGATTTCCCACCGCATATTTTCACCGCGGGATATTCCGCCACGATAATAAACAGAAACAGCCGTGCCTTCCGTCAGCGTCCCCATAATCGATACATGGTTGGGCGAGGTAAAAGGAATAATGGTATTCGTGTCCGCTATGACGGCTTCTGTTTGATTGGATACCGATTCTGCCGACACGGTCGAGAAATCACCTAGCAAATACTGCAGGGCGTCAAGAGTGTGCATGATCGGAACCGAGAGAAGCGTTACGCCGTTGTCCTTATCATACATGTACGAATTCAAACGGTCGGTTACTCCCGTCCAACCCATGCCTGATCCAACAAGCGTTGTACCCAGAACATCTCCAATGTAACCCTGTGAGATGAGGTCTCTTGCATAGCGAATGACAGGACTATAACGTGCTTGCAAGCCCACGATTGTACGCACTCCTGCTGCTTCCGCGCGTTTGGCCAATTCTTCTGCTTCAGCTAGGCCATTGGCGAGAGGCCACTCCGAGAAGACCATCTTCCCCGCATCTAGCGCGGCGGAAATGATCTCATGATGATAAGGAACCTTTACCGTAACAACAACCAGATCGACGCCAGGATGATTAATTAAATCCAGGTGATTATCGAATCCGGGAACGCCAAACTTATTCTCGGCTTCTTTTGCCGTCGTTTGACGGCTTGTGCTAACGGCCCTCAATTCGTAATCATCCGGTAACGCTTTAATCGAAGGGATGTGTGCATGAACCGCCCAGCTGTAGGGATTTGAGGGGCTTGCGCCAACAATGCCGACACCGATTTTTTGTTTATTTATCATGATTGAGAATCTCCTTTTGCATTAAAATTTAATTAGCCTGCTAAATATGTTTAAAAAAGAGGAGAGATCCTTAAAACAAATTACTCTCCATCTGTTTCATAAGCCGCCTTAAAAAAAGCCGTTCTTCCGCCGAAATCGAATTCAGCAGCTTTTCTTGATGCTTTTGCCACAGGACCCGAACCGGCTCTTCAAGCTCTTTGCCTTTGTCGGTTAGAAAAATACGCATTACTCGTGCGTCTTTCTCATCGCGCTTGCGATAAATAAATCCGTTTTGTTCAAGAGATTTAACCATGTTGGTTACGGTGGGGGGTTCACAATGCAAATGTTCGCTTAGCTGCATTTGCGTTAGTCCATCGCCTGTCCATAAACGGTAGAGCAGATTATCTTGTCCAACATATAGGTTTAACTCTCTTAGACTTTCGCTGTAATCCCGTCTCATTCTCGCCGAAAGTTTATCGAACAATTCCCGAATCTCGCAGTCAACCTTTGTCTCCATTTTGCTTCTCGACCTTTATCATCGTGTTTATTTAGCAACCTAAATATATCGCAATTGAATGAGGAAGTCAACCAGCACTCGGGCGTTCCCTTTCAGGGAGCAAGCCAGGCACCTTGAAGGGCACCAAGATTAGCGACTTCTTCAGGTTGGCCGGCTTTTCTTAAAGGAATTGTTAATTCCCAAGCTTTAATCATTTCATCTGTAAGGGTATTAAATTCCACAAGACCTGAAGGAATACGAATAATTCATTTGGATGCAAAAAAGCCGCGCAATACGCGGCTTCCAAAGTCTAATTTGAATTATATTCTTTACGAGAGACTTCGCCTTTTAACAACCTATACGCGATTTATCGCCTTTAATCCCAATGCGAGAGCCCCGGCTAGCCCCGCATTGTCGCCTAGCGCCGGAGGCACGATGTAGTCGTCCAAATCGCCGGACAACTCGGGGGCATTTACGTACGCGTTCAGCAGCTTTTTTACTTCCGACCGAATGAGGGGAAAGAGTTGGCGCTGATGCATGACGCCGCCGCCCAAAATGATCTTCTTCGGCGAGAGCGTGAGAATCGTCCCGACGATAGCCTCGGCCAAGTAGTACGCTTCGAACGTCCAAGCCTGATGCTGCGCGTCAAGTTCACTCCCTTTCACACCCCATCGCTTCTCAAGGGCCGGTCCTGCCGCCATCCCTTCCAAGCAATCGCCATGATACGGACAGAGTCCCGGGAACCGATCGTCCGGATGACGCCGAATCCGGACATGCCCGCCTTCGGGATGAACAAGTCCGTGAACGAGTCTGCCTTCCGCGAATACGCCGATCCCGACGCCGGTGCCTACCGTATAATACACGCAACTGTCGAGACCTCTGGCCGCTCCCCACACGGCTTCGCCGTACGCGGCCGCATTCACATCTGTATCCCAACCGAGAGGAATGTCAAACGCCTTTTTTATCTCCGGCAGAAAAGGATATTCGGCCCAGCCCGGCTTCGGTGTCGTCGTCACATAGCCATATCTGGGACTTGCCGGATCAAGATTGATCGGTCCGAACGTACCGATCCCGATAGCTTCGACCTGTTTATCCCGGAAATAGTCGATGGCTCTGCCGATCGTTTGCTCGGGAGACATCGTCGGAAAGCTCAACCTGCTTTCAATGTCCCCGTTCTCGTTGCCTATTCCGCACACAAATTTCGTTCCGCCGGCCTCTATCGCGCCGATTCGCATGCTTATCCTCCATTTCCGCATCAGCTCGTTGCTCTTTGTACCAGAGCCGCCTGGAAAATCCGTTCCCCCGTGCCATCGGCCTCTTCGGAATCAATGAGTTCCACCATTAGATCGCAGGCAGCCTCAGCCAATCGGTCGATCGGGTGACGGATCGTCGACAAGCCGAGGAGCTCCGCAACGGTCGGCATATCGTCCACGCCCAGGATGGCCAGCTTGTCCGGAACGGCAATTCCCAGCTCTTTGCAAGCTCTCAAAGCGCCGATTGCCGTAATGTCGTTCAAGCAAAACAAGGCTTGCGGAAGCTGGCCGTTCTTAGCCATATCGATCACCGTTTGATAACCGAACTGCTCTGTCATCTCTCCGTTGAGTACCTTGGAAAAGAAGCCGCGCTCCTTCAATGCCTGGCTCGCCCCGTTTAAACGATCATCGAAACCGGGAACATAACCGTGCGGATACGTCAGAATGACAATATCCTGGTAGCCCTGCGACATTAGGTGCTCGACGCCGCAACGCCCGCTCTCCAGATCGTCTACCCGGAATACATGTGCTTTATAGGGCAGGTTATGCCGGCCAATCGTGATAATCGGCAGATTTAATTCGGACATCTTGGGCATGAGCCTCTCGGTATCCAAGGTCGCCTTCACGATCACGCCGTCGACAAATTCAATGTTCTCCAATATTTCGTCCGCATCAAATAGCATCAGCTTGTATCCGATCCTTTTCAACTGCTGCTTGATGACCTTCGCGAAGTGCATAAAGTATAAATCCTCGAACATCTCTTGCGTGCTGTTGGACCAGACGAGTCCGATCGTGTGCACTTTTCCGGTAATCAAGCTTTTGGCAATCGGATTCACTTTGTAGCCGAGCTTCTCGACCGAGAGCCTGATTTTCTCTTTGGTCTCGGGACTCATCTTTTGAAAGTTGTCATTCAAATAAAAGGAAACCGTGGTCGGCGAGACACCGGCATCTTTAGCGACTTGGGCCAAGGTGACGCCTTTTTTTCGGGACATGTCCTCCAACCTCTTGTCTATATCATTTATTTGCCAAGCTCATACATCAAGGATTTTATCATAGAATTGCATAAATCCCTACAGCCGTCGTTAACGCGGCCTCCGATCCAAAACGTCGGGGAACGAAGGGAATGCCTGATGCGGTTCGGTCTGATACCAGTAGCTGACGGAGGCGATATCGTCGCTGCGTTCGAACAATGCCTTGCCGTCATGGCCGATTTGCTGGACGGTTACCCGCAGTTCCTCCTCGAACAGGATCGGATCGGGAAGATGCCAGCGGTAAAAGCCTCTCATTGGACAGGCAGCGCCGTCATAAATATGTGCCCGGGTATCGTCCGTTTTCGAGAAGTAAGGATAGCCGAGGAAAGGCGTCGAATACGTTTGCTCGTGAACGGGGTTGCCGTTATCGGGCTTGACGAATCCCCAAGCCCCGCCGAAATAGTCTTCGGCTCCCGTACCGCAAATCGTCGGCCAATCTCCGTCGCCATCGATATAGAACTTGACTTCTCCTTCTCCCCACCAGTATCGCGACAGAGATGTCCAAGCCATATAGGAGCCGACAAACTTGCCTCTTCCTTTAATGCCGTCGACCAGCGTATAATCCTGTCTAAGAACGGTTGGACTTTCCCGGCGATATTGCGCATGGAAGTATTCGACGTCCTCGCCAAGTTCGTCAACCAGCATGTAATCGAATTGGTAGAAGAACGCTTCGATCGCTTGCGGGTGCTCGTTCGTAATTGTCACTCTTGCGCTTTTGCGAAACGGCATCGGGAAGTAGCAGTTCATGCCGCCGACCGGATTGACGACAATAGGCATTGAATTTACGATTGCCCTGGCGCCGAAGCCATTGCAAAAGAAATCGCCCAGCGGCACTTCAACGGAAGGCGTCGCTTCGTCGTCCCAATACATGCGAAGGACGAGATCCCGCAGCACGAACCAGCCCGATTCGGTTTGGTCGGTAACCGTCATCCAAATATGCTGGATGATGCCCGGTCCTTCAACATCGACCAGCGTCGCCGTTTCGCCTTCTGATAGCGAGATAAATGCTTTGCCCTTGCGGGCTACGCCGAGCGGTCCCGCGGCTTTACCTCCCTCTCCTTTGAGCCCGCTCGGATTCTCCGCCGTGATTGCCCGGCTTCTACCGTGCACGCGGCTGTAAATGGAATTCATCGGATTCATCATGTTAGCACCAGTCTCCTTATCCTTTGACCGAACCCTCGGACATGCCGGCCATGACATTCTTGTTCAAAATGAGATAGATCAGCACGATTGGCATAATGCTGATGCTGATAGCGGCGAACGTCTGCCCCCAATCGGTTGCGCCGAATGCGCCGATAAACTCCTGCAGCCCGACGGCAATCGTCTTATATTGCGAGTCGTTCGTGAACGTGTTCGAGAAAATAAAATCGTTCCAGATGAAAATAAAGTTGATCGATGCAACCGTGATGATCGTGTTATTCGTCAGCGGTAGAACGATCCGATAGAAAACTTGGTAGATGTTGCATCCGTCCATAACCGCCGCTTCGATGATTTCGTTCGGAACATACTTGTAAAATCGCGTGAAGATCAGTACTGACAGCGGCAAAGCGAAGCCTACTTGAGGCAAAATCAAAGCGGTATAGGAGTTTAGCAGGCCGAAGTTCTTATACATGATGAATAAAGGAATGAGCGTTACCTGCACCGGAATCATAATACCGATCGTGAAGAAGGCCAGCAACTTGGCATTGATTTTGAACTGCATCTTCTCCAGAGCGAATCCGATTGACGAACTTAGCAGAACGATAAGGATAATACAACTGAATGTTACGATCGCCGTGTTCTTGATATACAGGAAGATGTGGCTTTCGCGAATCACGCTCGAATAGTTATCGAACAACCAGGTGCTAGGCAGCGAGAATGGCCGGCTGGTTAATTCGATACTGGATTTGAGGCTGGAAAGGATCAGCCATATGACCGGGTAAATCTGAACGATCAAGATCAGGATGGCGACCGCATAAAGGAGAAACGTCGAGAATCTGAATTTCCCAGTTGTCACGCCGCGTCCCCCTTTCTCAGTTTAAACAAGGCATTAATGATCGCCACGGCAATGATGCTCTCCAGAACGATAAACACGGCGATGGAGCTGCCGTACCCATACTGCATGCTGGAGAAGGCTTTCTTATACATATAGGTGGTTACAAGCTCCGTGCTGGAGCCAGGCACTCCGATCATATATGGAATGTCGAACCCTCGAAGCGCACCCGTGATACACATAATGAGACACAAGCTGATCACGTTGGCAATGCTCGGAAGCTTGATATGGCGAATAAGCTGCCAGCCATTGACGCCATCGATCAGCGCCGCTTCTTCCGTCTCTTTGGGAATCGCTATCAGCGCCGAGTAGAGAATCACCATATACAACCCGATGAATCTCCATCCTTCGGGTACGGAGACTGCGGCCAATGCCGTAGCCGGATCGGATAGCCAGGCTTTCTGCCAATGTCCTAAACCGACGAATTCCAGCATGATGTTGAACAAGCCTTGCGGCTGCAAAGAGAATATGTTTCGGAACAATTGCGCGATCGCAACCGTAACGATGACGGCCGGCAGGTAATAGAGCGTTTTTAGCGTACTGGTACCCTTTTTGATATACGTCAGCAGCAAAGCAAGAAATAAGCCGATAAATACCTGCATGAAGACGACGATCGCGACGTAGCCCAAATTGTTTTTGACGGCGTTCCAGAAGAACGGATCCCGGTACATCTTGACATAATTGTCGAAACCGATGTAGCTTCGGTCGCCGATGCCGTTCCAGTTCTGGAAGCCGTAGAGCAGCGATTGGATGATCGGCACAAACACTGTCGCGATATAGAACAAAAGAGCCGGCGCCATAAACACGATCCATGCCTTTTTGTCTTTGAGTACTTTCATGATTCACCTCTCTGATTGCCAATTGCCCGGAGCTTGAGCAAGACGGGAGTGTGCCCATCCTTTCTTATTGAGAAGAAGGATGGGTGCGTCTACTCCATCGTTGTTCAGCTTATTGGCTTACGTTCGATGCGATCGTATTGTCGATATCCTTGGCGAACTGTTCTGGCGTCGTAGCTCCCATCGCCAATTTGATGACAAGATCGCCCATCACCGTGTTCGAATCCGCATCGAGGAGCGTATCCCATGGTTTCGCGAATTCCGAACCGTAATTGTCCATGTCTTTCTTGACGCTGAGGAACAGGTTGGAGAACTTGCTCGGGTCCGCGATCTCGAATTTGATCGGAGACATCTGCTGCTTCGCAACATATGCATCGCTATAATTTTGAATCACATAAGTCAAGAAGTCCTTGGCAACGCCATCGAACTTGTCCGCGTTTGCGGCAAGTCCGATTCCGCTGTTGCCGAAAAATTCGTTGTTCGGAGTCGCGGCGTTGCTCGTTGTCGGGAGATAAAAGTAACCGACATTGTCCTTCATGTTTGCCGGTAACGCCTCTTCCGTGAAAGACGGAATCTCCCAATCCCCCATCCAATACATGGCAGCTTTCCCGTCAAGGAACAGATTCTTGGCGGTCGTGTAATCTGTCGTAGCGAACCCTTGCTGGAAGTTTTGGCCCATCTCGGCCACGAAATTCGCGGCGCGCATGCCGACGTCTCCGGACATTTTGGCCTTGCCTTGGCTAAGATCGCGGATAAAAGTATTGCCCGTCTCTCGGAACGGAAGCATGGCGGCGTATCGCAAGACCGGCCATACATCGGTGCCATCCACCGCAATCGGCGTCGTTCCGCTCGCCTTCAGTTTCTTGGCGGCAGCCAACCAATCATCCATCGTTTGGGGAACTTGAATGTTATTGTCCTTGAAGAGCTTCTTGTTGTACCAGACCATCTCCAGATGATATTCAAGCGGAATCAGGTACAGCCCGCCGTCCGGAAGCTCCTGATACTTGAGGGCAGGTTCGTAAAATTTGTCATAGACGCCTTGCTCCTTAAGGTAAGCGGCCATATCCACCAGCTTGCCCTGCCCGGCCAGCTGTTGCGCGAAAGGATCTGCGTCCGTATCGATGAACTCCGGCATGTTTCCGGCTGCGATAAGCGTCCTTAATTTGGTCAGGTAAGAAGGTCGGTCTGCCGTGATTTGAATGTCCAGCTTGAAGCCCGGATGCTCAGTCGCGTATTGATCCGCCAATTCCTTAATAGTCTGGACGATTGCGCCATCAGCGGGCCTTGCACTTAGCCAAGTGATCGTCTTCGCGCTCGAATCCGCCGATTTCCCTTGATTCGCTGCAGTCGAACCGCTCGCCTGATTACCGCCGTCGTTCCCGCAACCCGCCAGAACGGTCGATAACAAGATCGTCGACATTGCCCCATACAACCATTTGTTCTTATGCATAGATGACCCCTCCGAATGAATAAAATAGGTTGGCCAAACCGTATTCCGTTATGCCTGCCCCGTGCGGACACGAACGTTTCTGACTTCCACGGAACCTTCGTTCGCATAGAAAGCCAGGTTGCCGTCTTTGTGGTTGTATACCCTGGTGGTCATCGCAACCTGATCGTTCACGTATAAGCATAGGATGTCGTCTTCTAAAATGAGCTTAATATGAACTCGATCTTGGTCCGTAAAATCAAACGGACGTTCAAGCTCAATGATGGATGGCTTGTCGCCGGCGATCTGCCACTGGAAGACGCCAGGTTCGGTTCGCGGCCACATGTCCATCCCGATTCGATTATGATACGGGTCGAACTTGATGAAATAGCCCCGGTCCAGCGTGTCGTCCGTCCTCACCGCGATACCGAAGTCCTTGACGTCCTTCCAATTGAAGAATGTAGCCTCAATAAGCGATTGTTGCGGTATCGGATCGAAAACCCCGTAGGCGATACCGTCTTTGGAGTCTAAAACCAAGCCATCCTCGGTTGCGCGATGATGATGTCCCTTCAGCAAGGTAAGCGGCATGTCATGGTTAAAATAACCGTAAATGGCTTCCGGCATCCTGACGAAGAGATCGCCTTGCTCGTTCGGATAAACCTCGTGAACGACCAGTGTTCCGGCCCATTCCCAATCCCCGAAATCGGATGAGCCCGTCTTAGACGGAACCCAGCCAAAGGCATATCGCCGATTGCCGTCCGATGCCGTCTTGGCTGCATAAAATCCTCTGCCGTCGAAGGTATCCAATATCGGAGACCCATATTCTCCGTCAATGCTTCGGCTTTTCTTGTAATGGGTCACGAACTTCTCGCTGAAGGTCGAATAGACGAGATAATGCCAATCCCCCATCCGGAAATAATCCGGGCATTCCATCGCGATATATTTGCCGGGATTGTAGAAGGGATCCTTGAACTCCCAGTTTGTCAAATCCGGCGAGGTAAGAAGCGCGACGCAACCCCCTCTCTTCTCCGAAGAGCCGACCAATCTGGAAGTGACCAGCATCCAGTATCGCCCTTCTTCCTCGTTCCAGAAGACAAAGGGGTCACGCCAGTCGAACCGCTCGTAGATGACGGCATCCCCATGCAAATGGAACGAGGCATCTTTCGTCCAGTGAATTCCGTCGTCGCCGGTGGCATGCAGCACGACCTGCAGGGGTTTACCTTCCTCGCAAAAAGAAGGATTCGGATTATGTCCGGTATAGAAGAGGTGATACTTCTCGTCCCTTCCCTTAATAACAGATCCCGTATAGGCATTGCGGTCAGGCTCGTCCTCTGTCCCGTTGAGCAATGAGACACCATGTTCCCGGAATTGAAGAAAATCGTTGGTTGTGATCAAGTTCCATGTCGTGTGATTGCCGTAGTCCCCCTCTTCTCTTTTGTCATGGAGATAATACAGCTTGTATTCCCCTTGATCGTAGAATGGAATGACATCCCCTACCCAGCCGTCTTTCGGTTTGTAGAAAATCCTTTTCATTTCGCCATCCTCTCATGGAAGTAAATTGATTTACCTATTGATATTGTAACCATAATGATAGATTTGTCAACGTTTTCATCTATATTTATAGAGGTTTATGGATTGCAAACTCAATCAATAGTTTTATAGTTTAGTAAATCGTTTTACCAATGATATAGATTAAATCCACTTAGGGAATAAATGGACTCAGCGCGAAAGCTAACTTATGGATCCTTTTGGAAACTATAAATGAAACCGACCCCAAAAAGTTGGATTTTTGATCTCAACTTTTTGGGGTCGGTTCTTTCTGAGTCGGTTACCTTATTTCTGTAATAAAATCACCGTGCTATGCTTATCTGCATCCAACCGTTTCAATTTTCACACACTTAAAAATCGCATCTCCCTGGCTCACGAACAACCCGAGCTTCCCTCGTTCAATATCGTACATTCTTGTACTCATCGCCGCTTCCCCATTTATATAGATCTCGCAAATCGATCCATCGATGAAGAGCTGAAGCAAATGGCTGCGATCCGGCAGCAGCTCGATCGGCCGTTCCAACTCGACCTCGTAGGGGAACGTCTTTCCCCCATCCTCGCTCTGCATAATGGGTCCGCGGAACGTGACCCTGTGTCGCTGCGGCTCAAGCGTCACATAATAGGCCTCGTCTAACCCTACTCCTGTACGCAGCATTACACCGGTTCCCTGCGTATGCTCCGAGAAACGAATCTCCAACGATAGTTTGCAGCGATCAGGCAAATCCTCCTCTGTCAGCCTCGCAGTAAAAGCATATGGAGATTCGCACGCATATTCGTCAGGAGCCGGAGACGTCCACGTACCGGCGATTGATTCCCAATGCAGCGGCTGGTCGACTGCGAACGCCGCATTCACGGAATCCGGCACTTTAACGGCAAGAGTGCCGTCTGGACGCTGGATAATCTCATGAACGACAAGATTGCCGCCCCAATCCCATGTGTTATAATCTTTGCCTTTAGCTTTGGGAGGGTTCCAACCGAACAAGTCGTCATTTTTCGTCGGGTTCCAGCCGAATAAATACCGCTTCCGCCCATCCGATACCGACTTCGCCGCATAGAACGCTCTGCCGTCGAACGTATCGACCTTCGGCGTGATCCAGGGACCGTTCAAAGAGCGGCTCATTCGGTAGAAGGTGGCGAACCGATCCGTATAATTAGAGTAAACCAGGTACCACCAATCCCCTATCCGGAACAAATCCGGACATTCGTGAGCCCCGACATGGATATTCGGCGCATAGAGCGGCTCGCGATACGTCCATTTTTTTAAATCCCGGGAAGTGAGCCGAGCCACGCAGCCCTTACGATTAGAGGGTCCTTTGGCCATGGCGGCGAGGAGCATCCCGTATTGGCCCTCCTCCTCGTTCCAGAAAACGAAGGGATCGCGCCAGTCGGCCAGCTCGTAAATCTCTCCATCCGGACCGAACGTGTCTTCGGGAATGAGCTCCCAAGTCCGCAGATCTTTGCTGACGGCATGGCAGGCGAATTGTTTTCCATCGGGAAAGACGCAGTAGAACATATGATAGACGTTGTCCACTTTAAGAATATGGCCGGTTCCGCCTTCGATCTTGCTGGCCCCATCTTCTCTGTAATTCACGAAATCCTTCGTGCCTATCAAATACCAGCCGCGATCTAATCCCTCCCGGTAATTTTCTCTCCAGCCGTGAAGGTAAAAAAGTTTAAACTCCCCGTCTTCATAGTAGGGGATAACATCCCCTACCCAGGCGTTCTCGGGACGATAGAAAAATTCCTTCAATTCCTACTCCTCCCTTGCTCAATCCTGTCAAGCAATAACGAGATGACTTGCGCGCTTTCTGCACGGGTTCCTTTGTCATGCGGCATGAACAATTGATTCCCGCGGCCGCTGATCAAGCCAAGCTCCTGCGCGGCGGCGACCGCACCCGCAGCCCAGCCGCTGATCGTGTCGGCATCTTTAAAATGAATCACTCGGTTGCTCAACCGATTTGCGACAGGATTTTGCCCTGTTTGAAGCAGATACGCTTTGTAAATCATGATCGCCATTTCTTCGCGGCTTATGGAATCCTCTGGTGCAAATGTATCAACGCTTCTGCCGGTTACAATTCCTGTTTCGTATGCCGCTGCAATGGAAGAAGCGTACCATTTCGTTGGATCGACATCCTTGAATGCTGCTGAACTCGAAGCTTTTAATCCGAGTGCGCGGGCAATAAAGGAGGCAAATTCAGCCCTGCTTACCTTTTGCTGCGGTGTGAATTCCGTTTCGCTTACGCCTAAAACAATTTGTTTGGCAGCCATCCTTTTAATCGCGTCATGGGCCCAATACGATGCATCGACATCTTCGAACGATTTGTCATAGGTAAGAACGGCGTACGTACTGAAGTGGCTCACCTTAGTCGTCCATTTATCGTTTGAATAGGTTCCGCCCGTATACTCCAGACTGCCGTCGTCTGCGATGTAATAAATGCTGGTCAATTCATGTTGGGAATTCTCAATTGCGCTGAGGCCAATGGTGACGGGTTTGGAGAATTTCTCAAGCTCGAGCGCTGTTCCATCTGCCTTTAGGATAGATAGTTTGAAGTAATAGACCTTGCCCATCACAGAAAGGTCCGCATGATTCTTGCGTCCGGCTCGTTCAAGCAGCTCATTCTTTTGCTCTGAAGATAATGCTCCCATTTCAAAGGAGATTTGCGCCTGTTTCAGCTCGCCGACCGTAACTAGCGCCTGTAATTCCTTTAATACCTCCGCAGGAACCTCAATCTCCGCATCCGCATTTTTAACCTTAAGCGAATTCTTGCCGTCATTTGCCGCCATTGTCGCCGGAAACAGTACTTGCCGCTCTCCATCGGGAATTTCGAAATTCAAGCTGCTCTGACTATCCGGTTTGCTTGGAGTGATCACGACGGGGTTGCTCGGAGGACTAGTTGGAACCGTCGGATCGGTTGGGTCCGGCTCGGTCTGATTCTGCACTTTAACCGGCACATGGAAATCATCGACGTTAATATGTCCGAACCCGCCCGTGGATTGGTCAACCACCTTAATGTAAAGCTCCTCGCCGATATACTCCGATGCATCCCAAATTTTCCGTTGATACTCCTCGTAATTGGTGGCCGTCTCTTTAAACAGCTCTTTACCGTCCGATGCCCGCACCAGCGCAACATACAGCTTATCGATATCGCGCCCGCCGCTGACAAGGAAGTTGATCTTGCCGTTCCCTCCAAGGATGAAATTCTGCGATTTTAACGTTCCCGTCAGGCCGTCGCCGCCGGCTTCCTCGTTAAACCCCCACAAGTGATACCCGCCCGGAATTTTATGCGACGGGTTAAAATAGATCGTGTCCCAGAAGAACTGCGCATCGGTCACATGGAGATCTTGGAAGGCGTCTCCTTCGGTAATCCACCCTGTTAAATCGCCCGAGGCAAAATCATGGTTAGGCAGATCCGTAATATCGGAATACGCAGAATTGTCCCAGTCGTCAGGCACCTCGACCGGAGCGGCGGGTTCCCCCGTCAAGGCGTTCATCTCCCACACTTCCATCGACTTGACCGTAATCTCGTCGTCGGCCCAGACCTTCAAGCCCAAGGAGTCATATCTGCCAACGTAAACGCGGGTCGTCAGCTTTTTCTTATCATTGGCGAAGGCTTCGATAACCGAACGGTCCAGATAAAGATGAAGCTTCAAGTTCTCTCCGTTGAGATCCACGTATCCTCCTTGAATGCCATCCACGCGCACATCCGGATCTATGCTGCTCTTGGTCCGATCCACATTGAAGGTTTCATTCGTCTTGTCATAATAAATGAGCGTTTCCTCCTGGCCGTTATCGGAACGCCGCACCTTGAGACCGAATTTCTGGGCTTCGCCCGGATCGATCTCCATGACAATCTCCAGCATGTCGCCTTTGACCTCTTGGATCAGTTGGTTGGCCGTCTGCAAATTTTGGTCTGCAAAATCAACCAATTTCGTTCCCCGGAGGCTCTGCAATTCTTGAATCGGCTCTATGCGCAATTCATCATGCTCGTCAAGACTCAGAGAAACCGGCAGTGCCAGATTATGAGCCCATCCGGCTTGATATTCAGCCTGCGGCGTCCTTACGTTCTGCACCATGGAGAAGACGACCGTTCTTCCGTCAGGGGTGACCATGCCGCTCTCTGCGGTTAAATAGCCGTCGCCCACATCTAGCTTGGAAGGCGCATCCTGATCGGGAATAAACTTAAAGTTATCCCGGTCCCAGGTACCGATCCAGTAATAAACCTCAACGTCTCTTAATACATCGTTAGCTGGAGGAACCTGCTCGGGCTTTTCATGCGGATTAATCATAAAAATGTACTTTTGCTTGCCGGTGCTATCCTTGCCTAATGGCAGTAATACCGGCAGTTCCCATACCGTGCCGAGCTCCGGATAAAGATTTCTGTCGCTAACGTATAAAGGCCCCTTATATTCCCAATTGTACATATCATCGGATACATACACCAAAGCCGTGCCGCTGCTGAAGTCGGGAAGTCCCGACGTCACTAACTGATACCACTTATCCACCTCTTCGTCGTACCATACGAACGGATCCCTAAATTCGTTATGGATGCCGTTTCCATTCTGCTCGGTAACCGGTTCGGGATACTTCACCCATTGCTCTAAATAGGGATCCGACAAATCGGCCGGAGTCGCAAGCCCCGTTCTTTGGTTCGGCGACAGGGAATCATTGCCGGCGGTGAAGAACAGAACGGGATTCCCGTTACGGTCATACGCCGCGCTGCCTGACCATGTCCCATCCGGATCCAGACTGCCCGCTTCGGGCGCAAGCGCAGGTCTCACGTTCTCCCAATGAACCATATCGTCGCTGACCCAATGTCCCCAGTGGATTTGATGCCAGTATGGACCTTGCGGGTTATGCTGATAAAATAAATGGTATTTGCCGTTATAATAAATCGGCGCGTGCGCTTCATTCATCCAGTTCTGCGGAGGCATCGCATGGTACTGCGGACGATGCTGATCGCCGTCGAACACTCCAGGATCCTCATCGATGTCGCCATTTGGAATTTCCGGGACCGTACCGCCGTGAATCGATTTCACGTTTTCAAATTCAGCCTGTATCTCTTGACCGGTGAGGGCTTTGTTCTGCAGCTTCACTTCATCGATAAGTCCGCTGAACATATTGTAGGAGAACAAGCCCGCCAACTCGATCGGCTTATTGTTTTTTCCGATAATCAGGCTTTCTGAAGAAGCGGTAATCGGTACGTTGACGGGTGTTGCCTTGGAAGCAACCTCCTCGCCATTAAGATACAGCTTAATCATTCCCTCTCTCTTGTCGAAAGTAGCGGCTATATAACTCCACTTATATTTCTCGAGAGGGTGATCCGTAACCCATACCTGAATCCACTGGCCGCCAACCCCGACCTGCATGGACCATGTGCCGTGACGGTACATGCCAAGCGAGAAGCCTTCCGCCTTATCCTGATCGGACTGATTCACGATCGCGGAGAGCTTGCTTCCATCTCCCCATTCATAGCTGCGCGGAGCGACCCAGGCTTCGATGGTTAATGCGTCGCTAACGGGAATGGTGTCCTTTGCTTGAACCTCGATATCATTCGAGTATCCATCAAACAACAAGGCGCCGCCTTTTACTCCGCGCGGAGTCCATCTCGGATCCTTAGAATCCATGTATCTGGCATTGTTAAATACATAGTTGACATCGTGTTCTAGATTGCTTACTTCCTCAATCGCCTTCTTGCCTGAACCTTCATCCAAATTCATATAGAAAATGGTACCCGTACCGTTAGCTTGAAAAGCGTCAACGGAAATACTGGCTTGATCGGATTGGTCGGTTACTTTGATATAAAGCTTCTTATTATAATGTTCCGGCACTTTCCAGGAAATGTTCTCATGCGCGCTGACATCTCCGGTCTTCTCAAGCAACACGTTAGTGCCGGCATCATATAGAGCGACGTAGGCGTCCTCCGGATTGTCGATGCCTAGAACGGTGAATGTAATCGTCCCGGTCCCTTGAAACGTGAAGGTGCTCGAGGTAATGGAGCCTTGTCCTTCCAAGGAGGATTTGGCAAAAAAGCTGCCTTCTTTATCCGTTTGAGCTTCGTCGGATACTTGAAAAGCCTCTCCCTCAACCGTCCAGCCCTCGAAGTTGCCGGTCTCAAAACCGCGATTCGCGATTTCGGTCGGGATAATGTTCTCCGCCATAACCCCTTCTTCCGGTACCGTTTCATTAAACGCGTTGAAGTCGTCCGCAAAAATCAGCCCCCAATCCGAGGTTGCATGATCGACGATCTCCATATACAGCTGCTTGCCAATATACTTGGATAGATCGGCTTTATACGGTACCATGTTCGCGAGTCTCATGCCCTGCGCCGGATCCGGAAATCCGGACTCGTTAAATTCGCTATTGCCGTATCTGGCAATCATGTTTCCCGTTGCCGCATCGATAACGCTCACATAGGCTTGATCCGTATGCTTGCCTCCGCCTAGTCTAAAGGTAATCCAGCCTGTTCCTCCTAATTCGAAAGTGCTGGAACGAAGCACGCCTGTCGCTGATTCGGCATACCTCCAGCCGTTCAAATGATAGGCGCCCTCCTGGTTGTAAGGGATTTGTTCCGCCCACCAGACGGTATCGTCCGATACGCTGTTCGGACCGAACGCTTCGCCTTCTACAACTGTCCACCCGGATAAATCGCCGGTTTCAAAGCTTGGATTTGCAATCTGATAGCGTTGGAAGTCTGGCTTGATATCCGTCGCGACAATACCTTCGGCCGGTTCGGATGGATGGTACATAAAGAACGCATCCGCGAAAATCAATCCCCAATCCGCGGATGCATGATCGACGATCTCCACGTAAAGGTTTTTGCCTAAATATTCAGAAATATCCGCCTTATATTGCACCATGTTGGCCAGCCTCATGCCCTGGTCGGGATTGGGAAAGCCGACATCCGCGAATTCGCTATTGCCGTATCTGGCAATCACTTGCCCCGTATCGGAATCCACGATATTTACATATACCTTGTCAGGGTTCTTCGCGCCGCCAAGCTTGAAGCTGATCCATCCGCTGCCGCCGAGCTCGAAGGTGCTGGAACGAAGCACGCCTGTCGCGGCCTCTTCATACTTCCAGCCGTTTAAATGATAATTGCCTTCCTGGTTATAAGGGATTTGTTCCGCCCACCATGTGGATTCCCCGGATATGCTGTTCGGACCAAAGGCATTCCCTTTGATGACGGTCCACCCCGTCAAGTCTCCCGTTTCAAATCCAGGATTCACGATTTGATAGACGGCGTCCGTAACGGACGTTCCCATGTCCGCTTCTAGGCCAGATGCTTCCCCGCCTTCCATTCCCGCTTCGGCTGCGATCGAGAGTCCTGGAGACACAAGCTGAAGAACCATAACCCATACAACCATTCTGGAGATCCATGATTTGCTTCTTTTGGTTTCCCTCATGAACAAGCCTCCTTCGTCATATAAAAGAGATGGCAAAAATAAAGCGTTTCCATTTTGCGAATTGCTATGTGTTGATTGGTTCATTGTCCATAGGGAAAAGAGCGCCGAGGCGCTCGCATTACCATATGGACTGCATATCCCATATTTCCATCCACTTAACCTGCGGTTGGCCATCCCCCCAGATCTCAAGCCCCATGGCATCCTTACGGCTCGGATATACTCGAGTCGTTAGGCTTTTTAATCCGTTGGCATAAGCTTCGACCATGGAACGGTCCAGATAGAGGTGCAGCTTCAGATTCTCCCCGGACAGCTCCAGCTTACCGCCCTGAACCCCTCCGCATGTTTCTCCCGGATGCCGTGTCGTTCTTGTCCGGTCAACCAAGAGCATGGATTCGTTCCAATCATAATACAGCAGCGTCTCTTCCTCTCCATCCGGCGTACGCCGAACCTTGATTCCGAGCCGGTTGGAGCTGCCCCGCTCCAGCTCCAATCGAATCTCAAGCATGTCGCCTTGAACATCCTTGAGTAGATCATTGGCTTCAGCCAATGACTTGTCCCGGAGCGATAACCGCTTCTCGCCGCGCAAGGATTGAAGCTCCTCAATCGGCTCGATTCCCAGCCGGCCATCCTCCCTCAAATACACGCTTAGCGGCAAGCCTCCGTTGTGAGCCCACCCCGATCGGTATTCAAGCTCGGACGTACGGTCGCCTTGCGCTATCGTAAAGACAATTTTTCGGCCCGTCTTTGGATCGACCATCCCGCTTGGTCCGGTAAAATGGAAATCACCGACATCAATCAATTGAGGCTCCTCTTGATCCGGTATAAACGATAGATTACGCTTATCCAGCTGTCCGATCCAATAGAACACCTCGACATCCGCCCCTTCACCTACAGGGCTGACCAGCAGAAGATGCTTCGTCCTCCCCTGCCGATCGCTGCCGAGGGGAAGAAGCACGGGGAGCTCCCAGATGGGTCCAAGATAAGGAAACTTCCGAACATCCGCTTGGAAGAAAGGCCCTTTGTAGGTCCAATTCAGCATGTCCTCTGACGCGAATGCCAGCGCCGCTCCGCCTTCGCCTTCGATTCCAGACCCGACCAGGGCAAACCAGCCGTCCTCTTCCTTCCAGACGAACGGGTCCCGGAAGTCCCCGAATGCGCCCATTCCCTTCTTCTGGACGATGAGCGGCTCCGGATGCTTGATCCATCGAACCAGATCCGGATCTCCGTCTTGGGAGTAGGCGCTTCTGGCAAGCGCCACGCTCTGATTCGGCGAAGCGCTGTCGTTGCCCGCCGTAAAGAACAAGACGGGAAGACCGTCCGCATCATAGGTCGCGCTTCCCGACCAGATCCCGTCCGGCGCGAGCCGATCCTTCTCGGGCGCCAGAGCCACGGGAAGGTCGCGCCAATGCACCAGATCCTTGCTTACCCAATGTCCCCAATGGATATGATGGAAGAAAGGCCCTAGCGGGTTATGCTGATAGAACAAGTGATATTGCCCTTCAAAATAGATCGGAGCATGGGGTTCGTTCATCCAATGGGCCGGCGGGCTGACATGATATTGAGGTCTGTGCCGATCCGACAGCAAAGGTGTCCGGTCCAGCTTGATCTCGTCTTCTAACACCTGAGGCTTGACGCCTCCGTGCGCGGAATCCAGCACATGCCTATAAGAAGTAGCCACTTCTTCCGCACTTAGGGCGCGGTTATAAATCTTCAACTCATCCATAATGCCGCTAAACATATGAAGGCTGAACACTCCCGCAAGCCTGCTGCTGTGATTATTCTTGCCAATAAGCAGATCCGTGTCCGCGGCTTCAGCCAGGCGGGAACCCCGAGGCAAGGCAGCCGAAGCGATCTCGCTGCCATTCAAATACAGTTTGAGTTCACCCTCGTTCCCGTCGAATACGGCGTTCACGTAAGACCATTCATTCTTGGGCAGTTCATGGCCGTCCGGCGACCAGATTTCCGTCCAGTCTCCTCCTTCCAGCCCGACTTGAAAGGACCAGGAGCCGTGACGGAACATGCCAAGCAGATACCCCTGGTTACGATCCCTATCGTGGCGGTTCACGATGGCGGCCAGCTTGCCTTCATGCCCCCATTCATAGGTGCGCGGCGCAACCCATACGCCGATACTTAGTGCCGATAAATAGGCTGGCTCGCCATTTCGATTTTCCTCGCGAACTCGATGGGTTATCGATGTCGAGTATCCATCGAAGAGGAGTCCGCTTCCCGACACTCCCTGTCTCCACGGCGGAGGACACGGCTCCGTAAACTCCGCCTGGTTAAATACGTATTGGATCTCATCCCGGACGTTGGACACGCTCTCCAGAGCGCTTGCTCCGGTTCCTTCGTCAAAGGCCCAATGCATCATCAATCGCCGGTCGCCCGTCGCACTGCTCATGCATCCTTCCTCCCCGAGGTATGCCCTGATCTTTCGCCCGATTGATGAATCGATTCAAGAGTATGGATCTGAAGAGAGTTCAGGATAATCTGCCCCGACTTCGCGCTTATCTTGATACTCTCGATGGGAGCGTCAGGGAAGATCTGATCTGTCATCGCGACTAAGCCATTATCCGCGTACACTTCGACCGCATTGCGGTCCAGCCAGATATGCAGCTTGATTTCGCTATCCGCCGCCACTAAGCTTGCACCGTGCCTGCTAGCGAACGACGGGTGAAAATCGATCAAACCCGATTTCGAGCGATCGATGAACAACCATTGGCGCACGGGGTCGTATCCGATAATAATCTCGCTCTGTCCGGAGGATTTCATAACCAGTTGCACCTCGTCCCCCGACCGGACATCCATCACTGCTTCAATCTCCAGCAGATCCTCGTTCGTCTTCTGAATAAACGGGACCTCAGGCGTAACGGCGACATCCTTCCAGCTCTTGGATTCTCTGCGCAGCCGCTCTATTTCCCGAACGGGCATTTGGGTCAGAACGACGTTCCCGTCCTTGTCGGTCAGCGACAAGGCGCGCGGCAGAGTCATGGCGCCTCTCCACGAGCCGGTTGGCGTCTCGTTGGCATACTTCCAGTTGCTCATCCATCCGATGATCACGCGACGCCCGTCCTGCTCGGGTATATCCGACCAGGTAACTCCCGCATAGTTGTCTCTGCCGTAATCCAGCCACATAATATGATCCGCGGGATTGTCATTGATGAACGTATTGCCGTCGAACTCTCCGATAAAATATTGGGTTCGCGATCCTTCCGGGCAGCTCGGATTATCTCCGATGCTTATGATAAGGACCCACTTGGAACGCCCGGTGTCGTCAATCGGCAATTCAAATAGATCGGGGCATTCCCAAACGCCGTCATGCGAGCCTTCACCGCTGCCGAATTCACCGGTAAACGACCATTCGCGCAAATTTTCAGATCCATAGAACCGCGCCCGGTCTCCCGCGACAATAACCATAACCCATCGCTCGCTTGGAGAATGCCAGAACACCTTCGGGTCCCGGAAATCAATGAGATCGTCCTCTGCGAGGACAGGATTCCCATCGTATTTGTGCCAGGTCTGGCCCTTATCGTCGCTATAAGCCAAGCTCTGCCGCTGGCGCGGCTGTCCTGTCTCTGGATTTGTATCCGCATGGGTGAAGATCGCGACCAATCCGTGTGAATTCTCGAATAATCCGCTGCTATTATTCCAGTCCACTACGCAGCAGCCGGAAAAAATGGCTCCATGCTCATCCGGGAATAAAGCGATCGGCGCATGCTCCCAGCGAACCAGATCTTCGCTGACCGCATGGCCCCAGTGCATCGGTCCCCATTGGTTGCCGTAAGGATGATGTTGATAAAAGAGATGATAGGCCCCCTCATAATAGACTAATCCGTTCGGATCGTTCGCCCAGTGGTCGGGAGGCGTAAAGTGAAACCCCGGTCTGAACCGCTCTTCCTCGTACGGCTTGTTGGATTCTATCATCCGGTTAATCTCATGAATTGTCGGCATAGACCCAAGAGCCCCCTTTCGTGTTGTAACGATCGCTCCGCCGGCATTAGCGAAGGTCAGCATGCCGATGATTTGCTGGTCGGTCAGATCGTCCAAAGAACGTCCGGTTTCCAGGATCTTATATAACAAGCACCCCAGAAAAGCATCGCCGGCTCCTGTCGTGTCAATGGGTTTGACTCGAAATCCCCGCACATATCCATCCTGACCGGCCAACCGATAGTAGCAGCCTTTCTCGGCTAAAGTGACGACGATCAACGCGATATCGTATTGTTGTTGGAGCTCTAGCGAGCCTTTCTCTACATCGCTGCTACCCGTAATAAAATAGAGCTCTTCCTCCGATATTTTCAAGATATCGGCATGCCTCATGCCCCAAAGAATATATTGCTTCGCTTCCTCCTTGCTCTCCCATAACGCAAAACGGATATTCGGATCGAATGAGAGCAATACTCCCGCTTCCTTGGCCTTAAGAACCGCCGTCTTGGTTGCCGTTCGAGCCGGTTCATGGGTCATCGACAACGAGCCGAAATGCAGAGCCTGACAGGTTTCAATCCGATCAAGCGGGATATCCTTGGAGTGTAATAAAGTATCAGCCCCCGGTTTGCGGAAGAAGCTGAACGATCTGTCACCTTGGTCATCCAGATGGACAAAAGCCAGCGTCGTACTCGCTTCATTAGTGACGGAAACCCCAGCTACATCGACGCCGCTGCTTAGCAGGGCATCACGCAGCAATGAGCCGAATTGGTCCTCCCCTACTTTGCCGATCAGCGCCGATCCGGCTCCTAAACGGGATAGCGCGGCGGCCACGTTGGCCGGAGCCCCTCCTGGGTTGCATTCGAACTGCTCGTTGCCTCCCGATGTACGGCCTGCCGGCGTAAAGTCTATCAATACTTCTCCTATGGCGATGACATTAAGCACGGTTTCTCTCCACCTATTGACTAGTTATTTATTTTTTAAATTTGCATTGTAACGATCCAGTCCGGTTTGATAAATCTCCATCAATTCCTTCAGGCCCATCTTGTCCAGTGTCTTCACGTAGCTGTCCCACTCCTCGTCCGCTCCGCCGCTCACAATGAATTTCGCCCTTTGAGTATTGACATATTTAATCAATTCCGGCTCGATCTTATTGATGGTATCCAATTCCTCCGGCTCAAAGAAGATGCTCGGGTAGTTTTCCTTCTCCATATAAGGATTGTAATATTGCTCCAAGTCCTTGGCGCGCTGTTGAGCCCGAGGTTCCATATCGACGACTTTTCCGAAGTCGTCGACCGTAATGACGCCAGGTCCGCCCGATCCCGGAGCGACCTTCTGACGGAATTCGCCTGCAGACACTCCCTCTGGAAGCGGAAGGTTCACCAATTTACCGTTCTCGTCTTTCTTGAATACGACATCCAATGGGCCCCAGTGGATTTGAGCGGCCATGTAAGGCTCATACTGTTGATCGATCCAACGCATGGTCACTTCCGGATTGCGGTTCTCTTTGGTAATGACAAATGTCCCGCGACCCGGACCGCCGCCATTGGCGCGTCCAATCGTTTGTTCCCCATTCGCGCCTTTAAGCGGAGACAGCAGAACATAATCCTTAGCGCGCTCCGTTCCGACGACTTCTTCGATTTCCCACCAAATATAAGACCCGAGCGTCTCGTCCGCCGTTTTGCCTTTGGCTAAATACTGCGGCGCTTCCTGTGTGAAGGATTCCGGATCGATCAGACCCTGCTTATACCACTTCTCATGGAAATAATTCAGAGCTTCCTTATATTCAGGCTGAGTAGCGGTAAAAATGACTTTTCCATCGCGGACGACTCGGTGCTCCAGATTATCCGGAAGTCCGAATGCCCCGAATAGACCGGCAATATCCATGCACCACTGCATGTGCATGAAGCTTAACGGGATTTCGTCCTGCTTGCCGTTGCCGTTCGGATCTTGCGTTTTGAAGGCAAGCAGCGCTTCCGTATATTCATCCAGCGTTTGCGGTACTTTCAGCCCCAGCTTATCCAGCCAGCTTTTATTGATGACGTGGAAGAAGGGGTTCGTTCCGAGATTATTCTCTTCCCAAGACGGCAGCCCGTAGATGTGCCCATCCGGCGCCGTGATCGATGATTTGATATCGGGGCGTCGGTCGAGAAGCGCTTTCAAATTAGGCGCATATTGATCGATTAAATCCTCCAGCGGAATAATGGTTCCGTCCTTGCCGTAATTGATCAACTCGTAATCGGTAAATCCGGCCGCATAGAAGGCATCCGGCAAATCACCGCTCGCGATCAACAGATTTTTCTTCTCCGCGTAATCGGTGTCGGGAATGTTCTCCCAGTCGATCTTCACGTTGGTTTGCTCTTCCAGCCGTTTGAATATTTCCATCTCCGAGAACTCCGGCGCCAATGCGGCCTTCGGAGATACCATTCTTAAGGTCACGGCTTGGTTGACAATCGGAAGACCGGTTTTGTTGAAATTCGCTTCTTGTTCCGGAGTTTCCGTCTGGTTGTTTGACCCGTTGCCGTTTCCCGAACATCCGCTTAGCGCGAACGCTCCGGCCAGCATGACAATCCCCGCATTTTTGGATAAAGACTTCATTGTCCATAACCTCCCTTTTGATCATCCCGCTAGCAGCTAAATCCTATTGCTTTCCTCCTTATCGGTCTTGCCGCACATCCCCCCTTTCAAGCAACATGCCCAAGCATCAACCCTTGATCGAGCCGATCATCACGCCTTTGACAAAGTACTTCTGCAGGAAAGGATACAAAACCAAAAGCGGCAGACTGGATACCACGATGACGCCGTATTTGATCAGTTCGGATACCCGCATCTTCGCCGCATAGGACTCCACGTCGACCATCATGCCGGAGTTGACCTGATTCTGGACAAGAATGTTGCGAAGCACGAGTTGCAGCGGATACTTGCTTTCATCGTTAAGATAGATCAAAGCGTCGAAGAAACCGTTCCAGAACCCGACGACATGATACAGCACCATGACCGCCAGGATGGACTTGGATAAAGGAAGGACGATTTTCCAGAAAAATTTGGTATTGGAACATCCGTCAATAGATGCCGCTTCCCACATCTCATCCGGGATAGACGACTGCAAAAAGGTTCTTACAATGATGACGTTGAATACGCCGCCCGCCCCGGGAATGACAAGCGCCCACATCGTATTCAATAGGTGCAGATCCTTAATCAGCAAGTAGGTCGGAATCAGTCCCCCGCTAAAAAACATGGTGACCAACAAAAACCACATAATTACGGACTTCCCCGCCAGATCCTTGCGGGCTAACGGGTAGGCCGCGCACACCGTCACGGCAACGCCGATCAATGTTCCCAGAGACGCATATAATATCGAATTGGCATATCCGATCCATATGGACGAATCGCTGAATATCCGCTCATAACCATCCAGCGTGAAGCCTCTCGGAAACAACCAGATCTCGCCGGAGTAGATATAGTTGGGATCGCTGAAGGAGGCAATCAGCACAAAGTACAAGGGGTATAAGACGAGCAGCATAATGACGGTCAGCAAAAAATAGTTGATAATATCAAACCATAGGTCTCCTCTGCTCTTGCGCTTCAATAATGGATTCAATTTAAACTCCTCCTTACCACAGACTGGTTTCCGTCAGTTTTTTGGCGATCCGGTTCACAGTGAAAATCAAGATAATATTGATGAATGAGTTAAACAGGCCGACTGCCGTAGAAAAGCTGTACTGAGCCTTTTGGATCCCCATTTCATACACATAGGTAGGGATGATATTGGATGTGGCGTAGTTCAAATCGCTCTGCATCAGAAACGCCTTTTCAAAACCGATACTCATTATGTTGCCGAGGGCGAGAATCAACAGGATGACGATCGTCGGCAAAATACTTGGAATATCCACATGCCGAACGCGTTTCCACTTGCTCGCTCCATCCATAATGGCGGCTTCATGCAGTTCGGGATTGACTCCGGCCAGCGCGGCAAGGTAAATAATCGTGGAGAAACCCGTCTCTTGCCATATCCCAGACAATATATACAAGGGACGGAACCAACCTTCATCGGCCATAAAGAGAATAGGTTCTCCTCCAAAAAAGGTAATGATGTGATTGACGATGCCGCTGTTCGGGGACAAAAATACATTAAGCATGCCGATGAGCACGACGGTAGAAATAAAGTGCGGCGCATAAATCACGGTTTGCACGAATTTTTTGTAGGACTTGCCTATCATCTGATTCAACATAATGGCGATAAGAATGGGCGCCGGAAAGCCAAACAGCAATGAAAGAAAACTGAGCGAGAGCGTATTCGTAATGATCGTCCAGAAGTTATAAGAGTTGAAAAAATCGATGAAGTGCTGGAATCCCACCCATTCGCTTCCCCAGATCCCCTGACTTGGCGAAAAGTCCTTAAAAGCAATTTGCACCCCGTACATCGGGTAGTACTTAAATAAGAGATAAAGAAGAATGATCGGCAGCAGGAACAGATAAAGTTCATAGTCGCGTTTGACTCGGCTCCATCTTTTTCCGCTTGGTTTGAATAGGGAACGATCGACCCCGCTGGTTCTTGAATCCACTCTAATACTCCCTTTCCATGCAAAGTAATCGCTGCTGTGAAACGTTTCCAATTTTAAAGAGGAAGTGAAGCGTTCATGTTTCAAAATGAAACGTTTCCAATTATGCGGAAGAAAAACGCCAGTCTGGCTGCTGCATTCCGAATGAACTGATGTTTTTCCGATCCGCGAGGCATCATGTGGTTTCGCCTTTTCTGAAGGTAACGGGGATACGATACACTTGCTCATCTAAGGTTATGCCTTCGATCTTGTTATAGAGCAGTCTGATCGTGGTGCGCGCCATCTCTTCCACCGGCTGCCTGATCGTCGATAAGATAGGATGAAAATAAGGATTATCCTGAATGCCGTCATAACCGATAACCTTAACATCCTCTGGTACTCGAATGCCTTGCCTACGTGCTCTTTCTATATAATTGGCGGCCAACATATCGGTAATGGCAAATATGCCGTCTACATTGCCGTGCGCATTCATGAATTCGTCGAAATAGGCATTGTCGTCCACAATGGGGTCCGGCTTCTCGTAAATCACATAATCGACTCCCAAAGTTTGCGCCTCATGAATGAACCCTTGTCTCCGATTCATGGTCTCGCTGAAAACGGAAGTGACGCTCCCCAGAAATGCCGGTTTCCGCGCTCCTGCCTTAATAAGTTCCCTTAAAGCGATACATCCTCCCTCATAGTTATCCGAAGTCACGCAGGTGATTTTTTTGTTAAAATGTCTATCGATGCTAACAATCGGAATGTCGTTGCTGACATTATTCTCGATATCGTTGTAAGTTATGCCGACAATGCCAGCCACTTTGTTCTGCCGAAGCATATCCAGATAGTACAGTTCCTTTTCGGGTTTGCCGCCGCTATTGCATAGCATAAGCTTGTAACCTTCCCGATCCAATTCATCCTCGATGTAATAAGCCAATTCGGAGAAGAAGGGATTCCAGATGCTTGGAAGCAATAAGGCTACCATCTTTGATTTCTGCATCTTGAAATTTCGAGCCACTTCATTAGGGAAATAGTTCAGTTCTCGTATGGCTTCCTCTACTTTTCTGCGCGTATTTGGTTTGACGGCTCCGGAGTTGTTGATGACTCTGGACACGGTTCCCACGGCAACGCCAGCCAAGTTAGCTACGTCTTTGATGCTTGCCATATTACACCCCCGAACTCTCTTATGAAATTTATAATAGCACCTAACTGGAAACGTTTCAATATTTAATTTGGAAACGTTTCAAATTATCTTGATTAGTATATCACAAAAGACCCAAAAACAAACCAAATAGCAACCGAAAGCGTCAAACGTCCATTTTCGTACCATTCAAGCTCAAATTTCCGAGGATTAAGGGTCGCCCGCGACGCGTTCCTCTCTCCGAATCCGATTCCGCTTCAGCTCTTCGACGATTCGTTCGGTCGCCTCCTCTCCCGCCTCGATGCATTCCTCCCACTTCGTAAAATCAAACGCGGGAATAGAGCCGACTTCAGGCCGAATGACGATGTCGGCCATCCGAAGATTGGCGTGCTTGCGTTCTGCGGTCATGAGGCTATACGAGCGATACACGACTTCGAACAGGTTACGCGGAGGCCTCTTCTCGTGATCCCGCGCCACGTCGACGGCGACGACCAAGCGGACCCGGTCTCGATCCAGGACATCCACGGGAAAATTGTTCAATACGCCTCCGTCCACGAGCATCATTCCTTCGTACATCAAGGGAGAGAAGATTCCAGGGAAAGCCGTTGTCGCCCGAAGAGCGGTCAGCAGATCTCCCTTATCGAAGATCACCTGCTTGCCTTCCATTAAATCCACCGCCACCGCCTTGAAAGGAATAGGCAGCTCTTCGATGAGAACGGAGCGATTGCTCTGCAAGTGCAACAACTCGCGCATAGCGGCATGAAGGCTATTGCCGGCAATCAATCCACGTTTGCGAATCCCGAGATCGAGGAGACGGAACTTAGGGGTCTTGCGGATGAAGTCCTCCATATCGGTCGGACGGATTCCCGCCGCATACAACCCTCCGATCACGCCGCCCATACTCGTGCCTACGATGCGATCAACGGAGATTCCATGTCTCTCGAACGTCTTCAGAACGCCGATATGAGCAGCCCCTCTGACCGCTCCTCCGCCTAACACCAAACCGACTTTATCCATTTTGCCCTCCTATTTAATCACAAAAAACCAAAAAACTCGACAGAGGAACGAGGAGGCTTTAGAATACCTCGCCCAAGAAAGAAGATAACCGGGCTTTCTCCTCGCCGGATAGATCCTCGATGGATTTCAATAGCCTGGAGACCAAATCCGAGATTTCGAGACTAAGTTCTTCGCTCAGCGTCTGGATCGCCGTTCCCAGAACCGTGCCGATAAACATCGTCATTCCCGTCTCATTGCTTGGCGCCGTCTTCACCATATAGCGAATAAACGTCTCGGTCTTGCCTCCCAGCTTCTTCAGGTAGACCAGCAGCATTCCGATCACATAAGCGCAAAAATCGAGTCTCGAAGTGAGTTTGACGATCTCATCGATCATTTGCCGTAAGGCTTCATCGGGTTTGACCAGCTTCAAATCCTTGAGCAGCATCGAGATTTTCGCTGCCGTTCGCTCCCATTCCTTCGGATCGAACGTATCCTTGCGGGGCTGGTCGAATAACTCCGTTGCTTGCGCCGTCGGGATGAAGACCACCTGGGACCTGCCCGTTTCCTTCGTATTCACTTCGTAGCTCCGCGTGATGAACCCTAGCTTCTCGATCTCCTTCAGCATGTCGTACGCCGTCCACTTGCTGACTCCGATCGATTTCGCCAGCGCTTCGTAGTGAATAGGCAGATTCGTTTTCCGATACAGATCCACTAATTTACTTAGAAACTGCATCCGTCGTTTCGTAAGCGGCACGACCATCCCTTCTTTCTTTCGCTGCCTGATCATTTCGTTTTTGGGTTTTTTGTGCTTCAATCGTAATAAGAAAAATAATCCAAGTCAAGATTTTCAATCTATTGCGATGAACGAAAGGAGGAGCCTCCCCTCGGGTTCCGGGGAAGCTCCTGCTATTTCTCTAAATCGTCCGCTTCTTCTACTCCGTATCTACGGAGTAGATCGCCATGCCGGATATCGATGGATCCCCGAATACCTTCACAAGCTCCATGTCTAGAACCCCATCCTGGACCGTCACGGTAAACGGGCCGTACTTGCGCCATTCGTTTAGAGGCATTGTACCGATCGGGGAATCCGTTACGGTTGCACCCTCCATTTTGACGTTGAAGGATCGGAAATTCGCCAAATAAGTCTCGATGGACCACAAGTAAATTTGGTATGTTCCATTGGCTATTTGCAGCCTTATGCTAAATGTTTTGTCGGAGAACAAAGCGCTGTTAAGCATCAAGTTCGTTTGGCTGTTTACAGTAGGCTGCAAAGATGCATGGTCGGTATATCTTCTGGCTGTAGATGTCGATATGACGCCGGCTGCGTTCTCTGGCAACCATATGTTACCTTCTACAGTAACGCTAGAGCCGTTAAAATTGATTCCTTTGGAGAAGATCGGTTCCGTTGGCGCCGGTGCCGGATCCGTCGTGACGGATAGCGCATCGCTAGGGTTCGATACATTACCATAATTATCCTTCGCTACGATCGTAATCGAATAGGTCGTATTCGGTTCTAATCCGTTGAGCGTATAGTTGGTCGCCGAAGTGGTTCCGGCTAGCATTCCGTCCTGCATGATATCGTAACCTAAAATACCGCCGCCGTCCCGGGAAGCATCCCAGGAAACAGAGATGCTGTCGTGCGTCTTGGCCGTCAATTGAACATTTGCCGGTTTGGAAGGAATATCATTGTCCGTAACATCCAGAGTTCCGTAGCCGGCGCTATCCGTCACTTGTCCCAGGTTGATGCCATATAATAACCCATAGTTCTTCGTGTAGGAATAGACGGCAACGTTACCGTAAGCGTTCGATTGATCAATCATCCCCGTCGTTTCATTGCGCCCTACCAACCCTCCGATATCTGTTGCAAATCCGCTTACATTTCCGTGTGCCACGGTATTTTGAATCACACCACTATTTGACACTGCAATCCCGCCGGCCCCGTAAACTCCGCTTACTTTGGCATTCGAATAGGAATCGACAATCGTTCCGGAATTATAGGCGACGAGTCCACCCGCGCCGCCTTCTTCTGAGCCGACTGACCCCGACGCGCGGCAATTCTGAATGGTTCCGTAATTAGAATTTGCCAATAATCCCGCACCGAATCGATTGCCTACGGTACCAGTTATTGAAATATTACGAACGATGCCATAATTGGCGTTTGCCAATCCCCCGGGATAGCGGCTAGGTTGGAAATGATCGGAACTGACGACAAGCTGTTCCAGTTTAAGATTTTTTATTTCTCCCGAGCTTTCTATGGTCGTAATCATGGCATTGATGGATTTGAGATTTCGAATCTCATGATCTTTACCGTCCAGCACTCCGGAGAAAGAAGGGATGGTCGCCCATTGACCCGTCATTAGAACATCTGCCCCCAACTCGAAATGAGAGGCTGGGTAAGTACGAAGCAGTTCCAGATCCGCCTGCGTGCACAACACATAAGGACTCTCAGCCGTACCGTCTCCCCCGGACGTGCACGCGCCCTGCAGGGCTTCCTCTGCCGAAACCTGTCCTATCGTGGGCAGCAGGAGCAATACCGCAAGTACTAGGAAAAACAATCGTTTCATCCCGAACACTCCTTCGCGAATAAAGTTGACCGCAAATTCAGTGTATCAACGGAAGAGTGTCGGATTGGAGGGTAGATTTGCAACATTCCGGATAATCATTTAAGATTCGACCGTTCGCGGTATTCCTGCGGAGTCATGCCGAACTGGCGGCGGAACACTTTCGCGAAATAATTCGGATTCTGGAAGCCTAGCTCCATCGTAATCTCGTAAACGCGGTCCATCGTATTCGATAACAAATATCGCGCCCGATCCATCCGACACCGATGCAAATAATCGCTGATGCTCATCCCCGTTTCGAGCTTGAATATTTTGGACAGGTATACAGGGTGCAGCCTAACCACGTCGGCGATCGATTGTACGGTGAGTTCCTTGATGGGCGTCCGCTCGATCAAGACGTACACTTGCCGAACGAGATAGCTCTGGCTGCTTGCCGAGCGAAGCTCCAATTCCTCGCGAATTCGATGCAGATGCCGCATCGCCCACTCTCTCAGCAGCTTCGGCGAACGACACCACGGCCCGGCTGCAAGCTTCTCGAAATCTTCCCCCAGCACAGAAGACAGATCAAGCTCGCTGCGGTGGATCATATGAATGAACGCAGCGGCAATATGGAAGAACACTTCGTATAGATGCGCTTGAGAATCCTGCCGATTGGCGGTCAATTCGTCCATAATGCTCTGGATTTTATTCTCCGCATCTTCCCATCTTCCGGCTTCCAATAGGTTGATTAGCGCGGGAGATTCGTGCAGAACGCGCAGCGAACGAACCTCGCCGACCTCTTGCCGCCGGTCCGACAGCGTGACGAACATGTCTCTGATGCTGCCGACCTTCTTAAGAAATGTCGCGACCATCCGGCGGTAGATTTCAGGTACGTCGTCGGGAAAAGTTAGCCCATCGCCGATGATGACGGATACGGTTCCTCTGAGATAACGGCTAACATTAAATTGCAATCGGGTCGCGGAGTCTTCCAGATGCGAGCGAACGCCCTCGAGAGGCTGCTTCGCTTTAACGAGAAAAACGAGATATTCTCTCTTATCGCGGCAATACCAGAGCTCGAACAATTCTCCGAAAATCTCCTCGGCTATGTTCGTTACCGCATTCTCGATTAGATTCATTCCTTGAACGTCATCATACGCGAACTCGCCCTCCAGCCGAATCAGCATTATCGCGAATTCGTCGCCGGTTTGGAAAGCGATGTCGAAGAGCGCCAATCGATCGGCCAATTCCGCCGGAGCGTATCGTTTGCCGTAAAGTAGGTCCTCGAGAAGCGAGGAGCGAAGCAGCGGAAGATTTCCGCGGACCGTCGCGACGGCTCTTTGGTAAGAACTGACCTCCTCCCACTCCTGCTTGATCCGATCCAGTATCCGTTGCAGACATTGTTCGAGCGTTTCCGCTCGCACCGGCTTGAGCAAGTAGTCCATGGCCTGCTCTTGAACGGCCTGCCTGGCATAGGCAAATTCCGCGTGCCCCGTCAGAAGGACGGTTTTCGTTTTCTTATGATGCCGATTCGCGTAGGCGATCAACTCAAGACCCGACATGCCGGGCATTCGCACGTCGGTAATCAGGATGTCCACGGATTGAGCCCGCATGCAGTCTATCGCTTCGGCCGCGGAATAGGCCTTCAACACCGCTTCAATGCCGAGGGTGCTCCAATCCTGGGACTCCGCAAGGCTGTCGACCAGATGTGTCTCATCGTCAACGATCAGCAGCGTGATCAATGTTCATCCCTCTTTTCGGATTCGGATCCCGGCGTTGGCCAGGCCAGTCCAACGCGCAATCCCCCAAGCGGGGATGGAGAGAAGCGGACTCCGGCAGACGGCCCGAACATGAGCTGTAGCCGTTGAGAGACGTTCCATAGCCCGTAGCCGATATCGCTTTCGGTCGTTAGGCGCATGCTTTTATCCATGGCTTGTATCCGTTCCTCCGGCAAACCGGCGCCGTTGTCGTCGACAAGGAGGTAGCAGAACCCCTCTTCCATGGATCCCGTGATGCGAATCTCCGCTTCCCCGGGCTTTAACTCGATCCCGTGCACGACGGCGTTCTCGACGATAGGCTGAATGCTTAATCTCGGAATGGTAATACCTTCTACAGCCTCCGGAATATCGATCAAGAATCGAAGCCGCGGCATTCTCATCCGCTGAATATTCAAATAATTCGCGACCACCGACAGCTCTTCCCGCAAAGTCGCCGTTTCCTTATCGGATCGCGTCATATACCGGTAATAGTCGCCAAGATTGTGAGCCATGGACGAGACTGCTTCGCGATTGTCCAATTCGTTCATGCTCGTAATGTAAGCCAGGCAATTATAGAGAAAATGAGGATTGACCTGGGCTTGCAGCTGTTTCAGCCTCGCATCCTTGGAGCGGATTTGCTCCTCGTAAACCGACTCCACGAGAAGCTGAATTTCCTTCGCCATCTCGTTAAAGCCCATCTGCATATAAACGAATTCGCGGCTGGAACCCATCGGTACGCGAGCCGAGAATCGTCCGTCCCGAATCTGCTTGAATCCCTTCATTAATTGGCTGATCGGAATTTGAATATTTCGGTAAAGCAGCGCAAGCGCGATGAGACTGGCGGCCAGCAGTACGCCTATCGCGGCGTAAAAGAGATTGCGGCTTTCGTAGAGGGGAGAAACGACCTCGTTCAAAGGCAGGAAATCGACAAGGTACCAACCCAACGTTGTCGATTTAAGATAATAGACTTGATAGTCTTTGCCGTTCAGCTTCACCCTAGGCGCTTCTTCTTGTCCGAGACTCCGTCCGTTAAGCCAGGATATCAAAGCTTCGGCCGTTGCCGCGTCCTTCGGATTCCCATGAATGGTTTTTTCGCCTGCGCGGTATAGAAACGGACTGTCCCTTCCTCCTTCTTGATAGTTGGATAAGAGAGCGGCTAAATTATTCGCATCGAAGCTCACTTCCACGACCAATTTGGATTTCGAAGTCTCTTCGTTCGGCATGGTCTCGTCCAAGATATATCGCTTGAACCTCCGCGTTACGAGACCGGACTCCGAAGTCCTCGCTTCCAAACTCCAGGAGGCGGACGGATGCTCGGGCAAGTCGTTCTCGTCGTATTCGGCGGAAGACAGCAGATCGACGCGTTGACGGGCAACGGGCGAATAAACGACGAATTCGTTGTTCCAATCGCTGGAGAGACTTTGCAGCTTCAGCTTCTCCTGAACGGCGATTTTCGTTCTGACCCTGTCCAACAGACTGTCTTTATACGGGAGATTCGGAAGATCCCGAACGCTGGGATCGCGGTTCAAAAAAACGGCCAACTGCTGCAGCTGCCCGATCGAGGAATCCATGTGACGGAGAAGATCGGAAAGCCGTCTTAGGTTCGATTGCTTCAGCTCGGTTTCCACGACTTCGACGCTGACTTGATGCGAATAACCGATAAGCAGAATGACGGGGAATAGAAGCATCAGGATCAGAAACGACATTTTGACGAACAACGAGTAGCGGAAGATCACTATTCTCTCCTCTTTTCGGGATTAACCGTCCTATACCAGTCGTTCACTTCCCGAGTAATGACGTCCCCTCCCGAGCTCTTCCATTTCCGTACGAAGTCGTCGAATTGTCCAAGAGGCGCGTCGCCGTAAATAATCCGCGTGAACGTATCGTTCTCCAAGCTTCTCAGATACTCGCGTCGCTCCTTCATCGCCGGCGTCGGGGCTCCGATAAACCGATCGCGGACGGAATAGTTCATCATCTCGTAATTGACGGCTCCCGCCTGCAGAATTTCGGGTCCCGCTCCCGACAGATATTTCTCATAGTACGATTCCGGCTTCTTCCCATGGTATAAATCATGATAGATTTTCGTCTGTTTGAACGGAATGTTCGGTTCGTCGTTGGACAGAACGACTTTTTTGGCTTCGATTTTACCGCCGGGTATTCGATCGTCGTCGTAAACGGGTTCTCCGTTAACCAATGCGTAATCGTATCCTTCAGCGAATCCGTACCGCAGTCCGTCCGTCTCTTCCGAGAAAACGAAACCGTATAAATCGTCGTAATACTTAAGGATCCGATCCATATGCGAGAAATCTTTATTGAACAAAATCAATCCGAGTGAAAGCGGCGTCGCTTTGCGGGCGATCTGTCCGTTTGGTCCTGCCGGCAACGGATAAGCCAAGACTTCGGCTCCGGGCACGTTCTTCTTGACGTCGCCCAGGGGCCATTCCACGCTATAGAAGGCGCCGAAATAAATGCCGGACTTGCCCCTGTTGAAGGCATCGGCGGCCATGACCCCGTCCATATAAGCAATTTCGGGGTCTAAATATCCCTTTTTCATCCATTCCGCGTATTTGGATAACGCCTGCTTCGCATTCGGCTGCAACGAGCCGTATTGAAGCGTTCCGTCATCCATAAGCATCCATTGATCCGGCAAGGCGTCTCCATAGGAGCCGAACAGCCAGCTGGCGTCGCCGACGACGGAGAATACGCTGTCCTTGATCCCCGCGGACATGCCGATCGTGTCTTTAAGTCCGTTGCCGTCCGGATCTTCATTCACGAAAGCGTCCATGACTTTCTCGAGTTCTTCGACGGTTGCCGGAGGTTCGAGTCCCAGCTTGTCCAACCAATCCCGGCGAATGAACATGAGCGTATCCTGCTCGTCTCCCGCCGTGAGCACCGGCAATCCGTACTTTCTCCCGTTAAGGGTCACCGGGTACCACACTTCCGGATACCGGGCGTACAGTTCCTTCATGCGCGGAGAAGCATATCGTTCGAACTCTTCCGTAATGTCCAGCAGCTTGCCGGCTTCGATCAGCTCGCCGGCGAACATTTTATCGTACACGTGGAAAGCATCGGGAAGCGGCTCGTCCGAGTCAAGCGAAAGCCGAAGCTTCGTCATATAAGCCTCGTTCTGGCTGTCGGCCGACCATAGCACTTTAAAATCGATGCCATGCCTCTCCCTGGCCCATTTCGTATGCCAGTTGTTGGCCGGAGTCTCCCCGTTCTTAAACCGCATGGAAGGCACGATCTCCTCGACGGTCGTAATCGTGATCGGGTCAGCCGTTGCCGCATGTGCAGCCGACGAATCGGAACCTAGCGGGGGTTCGGTCTTTAGAGATGAAGATACGTCCTCTTGACAGGCCGACAATAAAAGACACGGTATCGCAGCGACTATCGCGAGAAGTAAACATTCGTTTCTCCCTATCCCGGCTCTCATAGCGTAACCTCCTATTACTAGGATCGTCGTGTGCCAGCTCGCATCCAATATTATACATTCCATGTTCCAATTGAGTAAATTGGAAATAAAACGAGAAATCCCGCGAAGATCGCAACGATGCGATTTTCGCGGGAAACACTTGAAATAAAAGCTCCTTTTTCCTCGTTGTTGACCGTTTCCTCGATACAGAAAGACGATATAATTACTTTTAGCACAGCAGGAGGTTCGTTCTAATGAATATATTAATTTTAGGCGCAACTGGACGAGTTGGAAGTCAAATCGTTACTTATGCCCTCCATGACAGACATCAGGTTACGGTTTTGGTTCGCACTCCGGAAAAGATTCAATTCAACGATAACAATTTATCTATTATTCAAGGTAATGTTTTAAATAAAGAGGATGTCGTGCGCGCAATGCATGGGATGGATGCCGTGATTAGTGCCCTAAATACGGATGGTACAACCACCCTAACAGAAAGTATGCCGCTTATTATCGAAGCAATGGAACGCGAAGGTATACAACGAATGATAACGATAGGGACTGCGGGTATTCTGCAAAGTAGATCTGCCCCAAATTCACTGCGTTATCAATCAAGTGAATCAAAGCGCAAATCAGTCCGTGCGGCGAAAGAGCATCATAACGTTTACGATATGCTCAAACAATCAACATTAGAATGGACTATTGTCTGTCCCACGTATCTGCCCGACGGGGAAAGAATAGGCAAATACCGCGTAGAGCGTGATTTTTTGCCTGAGGGTGGAGTTGTAATATCCGTCTCGGATACAGCGGAATTTACGTATAGCCAGATAAAAGCCAGCGATTATATAAAGTCACGCGTAAGTATCGCCTACTGAATTAGGAGACGGCTTATCCGGTCCGCCTGCTCGTGCAGGACAATAATTGAGCCGCTTTTTGACATCCGAAGCAACCAACCGGACTTGAATCAGCGCCTCTTCCAACGCCAACTCCGACAATCTGCCGTGCAATTCGGTACGCCCTTCTTGCAAAGAATGGCGGAGCATTCGGGCTAACGGTTCAGCCACTGCTTCTCGAACTCCTGCCGGCAAATTCAAATTCGCCGGAAAGCGTATACATGAGCAACCAATCCAAGCTTCCCGAAGGACGGTGGACAGAATAACCTAGCTCCTCCCGGTAATGGCCGGAGATGAGAATTCCGTAGGGACGCTCTTCGTTAATAGCATAATTCGTCGGTTTTTTAGCCATATCGTCACTCCCCATAAACCCTTCTATTATTTAAAATTATTGACATCGGTGCTTTTCCCCACTGATGGACTCAGTAGAATTCATCGCAATTTCAAAACTAACATATGGAGGCAAAACCGACAATGAACAGCTCTGTTTATAAGCTTTCGCTAACAGACTCCGTTGCACCTGAGATCCGTCCAGGCAAGATGGGCGAGTTCGGCGGAAGCAACCCTTCCGGAGACGCCTTCGGGTTCACGAACTTCTACATGACGCGCAATGGTCAACCCTTCATCCCGGTAGTCGGGGAATTTCATTTCTCCAGGTTTTCTTACTTGCATTGGGAAGAAGAGCTTCTCAAGATGAAAGCCGGCGGCATCCATATCTTGGCTACCTATGTATTCTGGAACTTCCACGAAGAAGAGGAAGGGAGATTCGAATGGGGCGGCGACCGGAATTTACGTCACTTTATCGACTTGTGCGCCAAACTGGATCTCCCTCTGATTCTAAGAATCGGACCTTTCTGTCATGGGGAAGTCCGTAATGGCGGAATTCCGGATTGGGTCTTCTCCAAACCGATCGAGATCCGTTCCAACGATCCCGGGTACCTGGCTTTGGCCAACAAACTTTACCGGGAAATCGCCAAACAGATGAAGGGCTCGCTGTATCAGGACGGAGGTCCGGTCATTGCCGTACAGTTGGAAAATGAGTTCATGCACTGCGGAGCGCCTAACGATGCTTGGGGGTACAAAGCCGGCAAGTTCATGACTTCCGGAACGGGCGGCAACGATCACTTGATGGAATTGCAACGAATCGCCATCGAAGCTGGCATTAAACCGCTTTTCTTTACGGCAACGGCTTGGGGAGGCGCCGCGGTACCGGAGCAAGGCACCCTTCCGATGCTGGCCGGCTATGCCTATACGCCATGGATTCCGAATCAACCGCCAAGCCGGGAATACGTGTTCCGCGATCTTCATCATACTCCTGCAGAACCGGTCAACTACGATACGCAGGAATATCCGGTCGCTTATTGCGAAATGGCGGGCGGCATGCAAGTTAGCTATAATGCAAGACCATACGTCCCCGCGGACAGCGTGGAAGCGATGACGCTGGTCAAACTGGCAAGCGGCAGCAATCTTCTCGGCTATTATATGTATCATGGCGGCTCCAACCCGGTGGGTAAGAAAACGTATTTGAACGAACAGTTCCTTCCGAAAATCACGTATGACTACCAGTCTCCATTAGGGGAGTTCGGCAGGGTCGGCGAATCGTATGACCGGATCCGAACCCTCTCGATGTTTCTCGAAGCATTCGGCGGCGTACTCGCTCCAATGGCCACAACGATACCCGAGGGCCAAAGCGATATCGCATCGGAGGATACCTCGACTTTGCGCTGGTGCGTCAGGCAGAAGGACGGCTCCGGTTTCGTTTTTGTTAATAATTTTCAAGATCATATCGAAATGCCTGACCGCCGTTTCCGAATCGAGCTTGAGACTTCCCAAGGGAACGTTTCTTTTCCGAGCACGGGTGAAATTACGATCCAAGGCGGGATTGGCGTCGTGCTGCCTTTCAACCTCGATCTCGGCGGAATTCGGTTGGTCAGCGCAACGGTTCAGTTGCTTACGAAACTGAAGTCCGAAGGGGAGCAAACCTTTGTGTTCTATGCGCATGAAGGTATGGCTCCCGAGCTGGTCTTGAGCAAAGCATCCGTGACGTATGTGGATCCCGGCGACGGAACAATGGAAGAGAACGGAGCGAACTGGATCGTGCGTCCGGTTGCCGGCAGAGAACATGAAGTCCGGACGAGAACTTTGGATGGCCGACCGATCCGTATTCTCGTGTTAACGCGCGAAGAAGCCCTTCAGTCCTACAAGCTCTCACTATGGGATAAGGAAACTTTCGTTATCAGCGACAGCCATCTGTTCGCGCACAACAATCGGCTGGTGTGCACATCTACAAACAGCGAGGTAACAGTGTTCCTTCTTAATTCCGAAACTATGGATTTACGTTCGGACAAAGGAACTCTTGAGAGGAAAAAAGACGGCGTGTTCGAAACCATCAAGATCTCTATTCCCGCCTTTGAACCGAGTCTGACCGTCTCTAAGCCTTCAGGTCGCTCTGCTCTGTTGAAAATCGATAACGAATGGCCTGCGGAAGTAAACGACGTCTGGCTTCACATCGACTATGAAGGAGATGTTGCCGAAGCTTATCTGGGGGCTCGGCTGCTGACGGACCATATTTATTATGGACATCCATGGCACATCGGGTTGAAGCAGTTCCAGAACGATCTCGATAAAGGCGATGTGCATTTGACCATCACCCCGGTTCGCAAAGGAACGGTCACCACGTTCGTGAACCAAGCCCAAGTCGAACGGTTCGAGGGAGTCGAGATCGCGGAGTTCCGTTCGATCCTCGCGATTCCCGAATATCAAGTATCTTTGTTTCCGCAACGAGTCTGAGAAAAAAGCGATCATTCCCCCAAAGGAATGATCGCTTTCTTCATTTCTTTGACTTCATTCATGTCATGCTCAATGTGCCAAGTTGCTATGTTTGAATCTGTGAAAGTCGAGTCGACAATTAAAGCTTTCTCAATTCATGCAGAATATTCTCCGGATCCAACCGCTGCATAAAGTCCGGATTCACGTAGGCGGAACGGATAATGCCGGATTCGTCGATCATAAAGGTGGAAGGAATCGGCAGGATCCAGCGGTTCGTCGCGTTGTATTCCGCCAAGTCCATGCCAATTTGTTTCATAATGTTCTTAATGTAATCTGGAACGTCGTAAAGAATGTTATAGAAAGCGGCCACGAGACCGTGTGTGTCGCTAAGCACTTGGAAGGTCAGCTCTTCTTTCTCCTGCTGGGAAAGCGTGTTGTCGGGGCTTTGCGGGCTGATCGCGATCAACTGGCCCCCAAGGGCTTCGATTTCCGGCAGTACCTTCTGATAGGCCTTAAGCTGACTATTGCAGAACGGGCACCATCCGCCCCGGTAGAAAGTAAGGACAACAGGTCCTTTGGACAGTTCTTCATAAAGACTAATCGTTTCTCCCATAGCATTCTTGAGTGTAAAATCCTTAGCCTTCTGCCCCTCCTGTCGGCCGTAAGCAAAACCAGATTCTTGCTGCTCACGGATCTGACGAAACATCTCCGCTTGAATCTCCATAGGGGTATGCGCGATAAATTCCTGTTTGGCTTCCGCTAAAGCTTGAGTTAATGACATGTCTTGCAGCTCCTTTTTTCTTAGTTTAATGATACTTCATTCGGCAGACATCTCGGCTGGCGAGGTGAATGCCGCGAGCTTGTTTTGCCTACGCAAATGGATGATTTGGGCTGTTAGGCCAACGATGAGAATGACGAAGAGAATGCCCTGAGCGCCGAGTAGAATAGGCGAATTCAAATCAGCAACAATGGGGTGGCCGTTCGGAACACGGGTCAGGGTTTCGGTAACGGTCGGCAGCATCAGCAGAAACGCCGTCAAGCTAAGGAAGATTGTTTCTAGGTACTTGCCCGAACGCTCAAAGCTCGAAACACGCCCTATGCCATATCCGGCGAGCAGCAGCAGGATCGTTGCCGTACCAATGACATAGCTGACCGACTGATGCGCGATGGGGAATACGGTGAGAGCGCCAATCAGCATTGAAAAGAAGTAGACAACACCAGGCTTTGACCGAGGCACTATCCGTCCGTAGCGAGCAAACATATATATAGCCAGCGGAATGGCGGGCAAGCTGCTGAGCGTATGTACCCAGCCAAGTGATGAAATTCCAAACATAATTGTCTCCTTCCAGTCCTTAAGGACAGGGGTTATTTGTTCTGTCTTAGCCGGCTTAAGGTCATCCATTGGCTGAAACAAGGAAATAGAACGCGCTTAATGCGGTATAACCAGCAATATTGATTACATTACCTACTAGTAGGTAGGTTAAAAAGATAAATTCTGAAAGCTACTTCAAACTTCGCCTCATGCCACTCCGACATCGCTCCGCGGAGCGATAAGGGGCAGGCCGACAAAAGGGGTAGTCGTCATGCCCTTTATCGGCGCTTGGCGGATGAGATACGATTAGTTCATAAATAGCGATCTTATCCTCTATAGAGTTATGTTGACCTCCTTTCATCTTGAACATGACTGCAACCATCGCCATCGCGTCTTCCAGCTCAAGGGAATCGCGAAGCGAGTCGTTCCAAGAGCGGGCCTGTCACGACGCCGAATATCTTCGGATCGCCATAAGCCCGCGCCGAAAGCATCGCGCCGTGAACCGTCGCCATGAACGTTTCGGCCTCGGTATGAGGGGTAGTTCTTAGTTGAAGTTGCCCGTGCCGCGCACCGCGCTCCAGCACGGATGTCAACCACGCCGACAGGCAGCTGAAATGCGCCCGGACCTCTAGAGCAACTTCCTCGGGCAGGACCGGGAGCTGGCTTGCCAACAACGCGCAGACACAAAAAGGAGCGCTGGCGTCCGCGATACAGGCTTCCCAATAACCGGCGTAGGACCGAAGCTGTTCGAGCGGATCGGATACGTGAAGCTCGATATTCGCCAACCCTGCTTCAGCTTCTTTCCGATACCGCGCAACTAGCGTTCGGACCAGATCGACCTTGCTAGGGAAATGGTGATGGATGCTCGCCTTCCGAATCCCAACCACATCTGCGATGTCGGCATAACTGAAACCGTTGTAGCCGCCAGCGACGATCAGATTACGCGCACAAGCCAGAATATTATCGGAGGTGGTAAGTAAATTTTTCATACCATCAGTCTACCATGTAGTAGGTAGGTTGTCAAATGGCATGGATGTGGTATACGCAGTTGCTTGCCGCTACGCTGCTTCTTCTTTGTTTTTAACGGCGTCATCGAATTGGATAGCTGCATGTATCTTCTCGGAAAGTACTTATGTGAAGTTCCCTTCTCCCAGCCCCATTGCGCCGATAAACGTACCATCTAAGCATCTAAGCATCTAAGCAAGGTAAGCCCTACAACGGCTAGAATTACGAGGCCTGAGCATATCCCTTCCTTTCTGATAGAGAAGAAGGCGGAAATATCATTCTCTCCGCCTTCTTCTCCTTACCTGTTATTCGCACAAGGTCAGGTGAATTCTCGCGCCCTGATGATTCGTCTCCAATTCGATCACTTCCTCCAGATTTGCCTTCGCTTCCGCGGTCCGCTCCAGGCCGAGCCATCCAAGTCCCATCATGTACAGGCAATGGACCTTGTTTCTCTTATCCAGGTCATCCTCGAACACGAGAAAGTCCGGAAGGGAAACGGCGAAATAATCGATTTTCACCTCGTCGAACAGATGCTTCTCGGCATAGTCGATCAATTTGTTGAATCGGCGATTGGCTTCCTTAACGACGCCCAGCTTCCTCCAGGCGAGACCCTGGTAGAAGATCATATCCGGCGGTTGGTCATTGTAAAACATCGCGCTGGCCGGTTCCTCCAAGCCTTGAG
>Ga0065721_10004392_pt1 | contig 57436 bp, 53 predicted proteins | sample Mesricmetagenome_FD_59108 | JGI IMG/M metagenome (GOLD analysis project Ga0065721, IMG submission 59108) | Mesophilic microbial community from rice straw/compost enrichment Sample: eDNA_1 v2 (version 2) | ecosystem: Engineered > Solid waste > Grass > Composting > Bioreactor | place: USA: Davis... | reverse complement strand
GGCGGGGCCGGCCTAGCGGGTCGGAACGGGCTTTTCGCCGCGATAGTCGTAGAAGCCCCGGCCGCTCTTGCGGCCCAGCCAGCCGGCCTCGACGTACTTCACCAGCAGCGGACAGGGGCGGTACTTGGAGTCCGACAGGCCCTCGTACAGCACGTTCATGATCGACAGGACGGTGTCGAGCCCGATGAAGTCGCCCAGCTCCAGCGGGCCCATCGGGTGGTTGGCGCCCAGCTTCATGGCGGTGTCGATGGCGTCGACGGTGCCCACGCCCTCATAGAGGGTGTAGATCGCCTCGTTGATCATCGGCACCAGGATGCGGTTGACGATAAAGGCGGGGAAGTCCTCGGCGTTCGAGGTGGTCTTGCCCAGCGACTTGGCGAAATTGACCGCCGTCTCATAGGTCTCGGCGTCGGTGGCGATGCCGCGGATGATCTCCACCAGCTTCATCACCGGCACAGGATTCATGAAGTGCAGGCCGATGAACCGCTCGGGGCGGTCGGTGGCCGAGGCCAGGCGGGTGATCGAGATCGACGAGGTGTTCGAGGCCAGGATGGCCGTGTCCGACAGGTGCGGGGTGAGGGCCTTGAAGATGGCTTTCTTCACCTCCTCGTCTTCGGTGGCGGCCTCGATGGCGAGGTCGGTCTTGCCGATGGACTGAAGCTCGGGCGCCGGCTGGATGCGCTTCATGGCCGCTTCCATGGCGGCCGGCTCGATGAGCCCGCGGGACACCTGGCGGGCGAGGTTCTTCTCGATGGTCGAGATGCCCTGCTTCACCCGCTCCTCGCTGATGTCGTGGAGCAGGACGTCGTAGCCGCCGAGGGCGCAGACATGCGCGATGCCCGAACCCATCTGACCGGCGCCGATGACGCCGACCGACTTGATCTGAACCATTCAGCCTGAGCCTCGATAGGGCGCTTGCGGAGCGCACACGGAATGTGACGGTGTTCTAACATGCCCTGAGCGCGGTGCGGCAAGGCTTTTGCTGCGGCGCAGCACCGCTTGATGAAGGTCAGGCGGCCTGGGCGCCCTCCGAGCCGCCTTCGCCCCCGGCCGCCGCCATCAGCCAGTCTCGCAGGGCGTGTATGCGCCGCAACTTGCGGCTGTCGGCCCGCCACACCGCCCAGAAGCCGAGGTCGGAGGGCACGTCCAGCTCGAACGGACGCACCAGCCGGCCCGAGCGCAGGTCCTGCTCGATCAGGCCGCTGCGGGCGAGGGCGACGCCCAGGCCCTGGGCGGCGGCCTCCAGCAACATGACCGAGTCCTCGAAGATCATGCCCTGCTGGGGCGGGGCCTCAAGGCCGAAGGGCTCGAACCACAGGCTCCAGGGGCGGTGGCTGTGGTGCAGTAAGGGGGCGGCCAGCAGGTCGGCGGGTTCGGCCATGGGGCAGCGGGCCAGGAGATCGGGGCTGCAGACCGGCAGCAGGGTCTCGCGGAACAGGCGGGCCGTCTCCACCCCAGGCCAGGCGCCGGCCCCGTAGCGCACGCCCATGTCCACCCCGTCGGTGACGAAGTCGGCCAGGCGGGAGTCCACCCGCAGCTCCAGGTTCGCGCCGGCCGGGTGGCTGACGAGGCCGGGGAGACGCGCAGGCAGCCAGCGGTTGGCGAACTGGGGATCGAGGCTGACCACCAGCGGGTCGCGCTCGGCCGCCTTGGCGAAGGCCGCCACGGCGTTCTTCAGGATGTCGTGGGCCCGGCCCACCTCCCGGGCCAGGCGCTCGGCCTCGGCGGTGGGGATCATGGCGTTGCCGCGGCGTTCGAACAGCCGCGCCCCCAGCTCGTCCTCCAGCTTGCGGATCTGCTGGCTGACCGCCCCGTGGGTGACCGACAGCTCCGCCGCCGCCCGACTGTAGCTGCGGTGGCGCGCGGCCGCCTCGAGGGCGCGCAGGGCGAAGAAGGGGGGCACCCGGACCATGGTTAAGATGTTAGCGTGGGTAACAACCTTGGGCAAAAACTATCGTTCGCCGAGCGGCGGCCCGAACCCCACATCGGCGTCAGAAGGGCCGCGCCGGACCGCCAGCGGGATCGAAGGACGGAAAGACTATAAGGGACGCGATCGCAGTCACGCTCGCCAGCAGCCTGGTGCTGGCCGTCGCAGGCGTCGCATCGGCCGTTCGGCCGGTGCAGGACTATCTGGAGCGCACGCATGTGGAGCTGAGCGCCGAGCCGTCGGTGCGCCTGGCCCGCACCTAGGGCGCAAAGAAAAAGGGCGGCCCCCGATGGGGAGCCGCCCTTTGCAACCCGTGTGGCCGGGTTACTTGCCGATCTTGGTCAGCTCTTCCATCAGCTCGGGAACGGCCGCCTTGTAGTCGGCGACCAGGCCATAGTCGGCCACCTGGAAGATCGGCGCGTCGGGATCCTTGTTGATCGCCACGATCACCTTGGAGTCCTTCATGCCGGCCAGGTGCTGGATGGCGCCCGAGATGCCGACGGCCACGTACAGCTCGGGGGCCACGACCTTGCCGGTCTGGCCGACCTGGTAGTCGTTGGGCGCGTAGCCGGCGTCCACTGCGGCGCGGCTGGCGCCAACCGCCGCGCCGAGCTTGTCGGCCAGCGGCTCGATGACCTTCTGGAACTCTTCGGCCGAGCCCAGGGCGCGACCGCCGGAGACGACGATCTTGGCGCCGCCCAGGTCCGGACGGGCCGACTTGACGATCTCCTGGCCGACGAACTTCGTCTTGGCCGGGGCCGCCGGGGCGGCGATCGTCTCGACCGTGGCCGAGCCGCCTTCCGGCGCCGCCTTGAAGACGGTCGGGCGGACGGTGACGACCTTCTTTGCGTCGGACGTGGTGACGGTCTCCAGCGCGTTGCCGGCGTAGATCGGGCGCACGAAGGTCGAGGCGTCGACCACGTCGATCACGTCGGAGATCTGCGCCACGTCCAGCCTGGCGGCGATGCGCGGGCTGATGTTCTTGCCCTGCGAGGTCGCCGGGGTCAGCACGGCGTCGTAGTTGGCGGCCAGCGGAACCACCAGGGCCTCGAAGGCCTCGGCCAGGCCCTGGCCCAGCTCGGCGCTCTCGGCGGCCAGCACCTTGCGGACGCCGGCGATCTTGGCGGCCTCGGCGGCGATGGCGGCGGTGTTCGTGCCAGCCACCAGAACGTCCACGTCGCCCGAAAGCTTCTGGGCGGCGGTGACGGTCTTGTGGGTGGCGTCGCGGAGCGTCTGATTGTCGTGATCGGCGATGACGAGAACGGCCATTAGAGGACCCCCGCTTCGTTCTTCAGCTTCAGGACCAGGTCAGCGGCGGTTTCCACCTTGATGCCGCCGGCGCGCTTCGGCGGCTCGGTGACCTTCACGACCTTGAGACGCGGCGCGGTGTCGACGCCGAGCGAGGCCAGCTCCTTCACGTCGAGCGGCTTCTTCTTGGCCTTCATGATGTTCGGCAGCGAGGCGTAGCGCGGCTCGTTGAGGCGCAGGTCCGCGGTGACGACCGCCGGCAGGGTGACTTCGATGGTCTGCAGGCCGCCGTCAACTTCGCGGGTGACCTTGGCCGACCCGCCCGAGACCTCAACGGCGCTGGCGAAGGTCGCCTGCGGCCAGTCGAGGATGGCGGCGAGCATCTGGCCGGTGGCGGCGTTGTCGCCGTCGATGGCCTGCTTGCCCATGACCACCAGTTCGGGGTTTTCCTCGGCGACGATGGCCTTCAGCACCTTGGCCACGGCCAGCGGCTCAAGGTCCTGGTCCGACTGCACCAGGATGGCGCGGTCGGCGCCCATTGCCAGGGCAGTCCGCAGGGTTTCCTGCGCCTGGGTCGGACCCACCGACACGGCGACCACTTCGGTGGCGGCCCCCTTCTCCTTCAGGCGGACGGCCTCTTCGACGGCGATTTCGTCGAAGGGGTTCATCGACATCTTCACGTTCGCGAGGTCGACACCCGTCTGGTCGGCTTTGACCCGAGCCTTGACGTTGTAGTCGATCACCCGCTTAACCGGGACCAACACCTTCATGAGTTGTAGCGCCTCAAATCTGGTTCGCGGAAAAATGGGACGCTCGGGCCAATAAAGCTTCCCGGGCGCATTGCAAGCCCGCCGCGGGGTCACAAGTTCTCGCGGCGGTCGCAATTTCCGGCCGAAGGCGCCGCTAGCGGACGGCGCACAAGTTTTCTAGAAGGCCGGCATGAACCCGATGATCGAGCGCCTCAAGCTGATCTTCCTGGGCGTCTTCGGCCTCGCGGTCGTCGGCGTCCTGGTCTGGACCTTCGGCTGGGCCATCCCCGCCAAGAAGTGCGCGGAAGAACGGAAGTGGTGGGACCCTGGGCAGCGCGTCTGCGCCCAGCCCGTGCTGATTTCCGACATCACCGGCCGGACCATTCAGGACAAGGAAGCCGAGGCCGCCGCCCGGGCCGCCATCGGCCGTCCGGCTCCGCCGGCCGAGAAGTAGCGCGGCCTCACGCCGCTATCGGGTCGCGCCCGATCGCCAGAAGACCTCGGCGCGGCCGCGTTCGTTGGCCATGCGCGCCGCCACGAACAGCAGGTCGGAGAGCCGGTTGAGGTAGCGCAGGGCCGGCCCGCTGACCGGCTCGCCGGCCTCCAGAAGGCGCACGGCCTCGCGCTCGGCCCGCCGGCAGACCGTGCGCGCCAGATGGAGCGCCGCCGCCGGCGGGGTGCCGCCCGGCAGGATGAACGACTGCAGATCGGGAAGCTCGGCGTTCATGGCGTCGATCTCGGCCTCCAGTCGCGCCACCTGGGCGTCGGAGATCCGCAGGACCTGGCCCTCGGCCTCGTCCGGCCGGGGCGGAGTCGCGAGATCAGCCCCAAGATCGAAAAGCTCGTTCTGGATTCTCGCAAGAATTGCGTCAAAGCCAGGGAAGACCTCTGTTACGTGGCCTTCCGGGACGGCGCTCGTGTGGACCCGCGCCAGCCCGACGCAGGCGTTGGTCTCATCGACCGCGCCATAGGCTTCCACCCGCCGGTCGCTCTTGCTGACCGGCTGGCCGGTGGCCAACCGCGTGGTCCCACCGTCGCCGGTGCGGGTGTAAATCCGGTTGAGCGTCACCATGTCGCAGGGGCCTAGGACTGAGTGCGCCACCATACCGCCGCGACGAGCACGACGATGGCGATGGCCTGCACCACGACCCGCAGCCGCATCAGCTTGTTGGAGTACGATCGGCCGAAGTCGCCGCCGCGGAAAAGCGAGTAAATTCCGAGCGCTAGGACAATCGCTACGGTCGCCAGCGCGGCGGGAATCAGGAAGTCGAACAGGTCCATGCCGGCAATCTAGGCGCGGCGCGGGCCGGCGGCCACCGGAAAGCTCGGGGGGCCGGATCGCCCTCCGACTGCGGCTTTGCCGATCTTGACTTCGGTTCTGTCGATCATGTTCAACGACCGGCGATCCTAGTCGAACGTCAAGATTCGACGGGTATCCAACTGCACTACCACATAGGGTTGAAAAGGGTCGCGCGGCGTCTCCGGGCGCAGCGTGGAACCGCGAAGGCTCGCTTTCGCGGTCAGATAACGAGTTATTTGAACACGTTCACCGAGCGTCGTCCCTGGCGCCGCTCACCTCAAGCAGAGCAAACCCCCGGTCCTCCCCGGACAGCCCACGAGTACGATGAAACACATCTCCCCGAACCAAGTCGCCGCCGAGTCTCCTGTTCGCGCCCCCACCCGGCGCGCCCTGGCCAAGCAGCAGACGCGCGTGAAGGTCCTGGCCGCCGCCCGCAAGCTGTTCTCGGAAGAGGGCTACGAGGGCGCGACGATCCGTGACATCGCCGCGGCCGCGGGCATGTCGACGGGCGCGGTGTTCGCGAACTTCACCGACAAGTCGGACCTCTTCCGCGAGATCATGACCGCGGACTGCGAGACCCTGCTGGACGCCATGCGCGAAGCCGCCGGCCGCGGCCGTGGCGTCGAGGACGCCTTGCTGAAGGTCTTCATGGCCGGTTACACCTTCTACAAGAGCCGCCTTCCGCTGGCCCGCGCCGCCTTTGGCGTGTCGTGGACGAGCGAAAGCGGTCCGACCCTGCGGGCGCTGGCCCCGATCCAGGCCATGCAGGATCTGTTTGTCGAGCAGCTGAACCTCGCCGTCGAGCGGGGCGAACTGCGTCAGGAGGCGGAAGCCAAGCTGCGCGGCCAAATGCTGTTTGAGGCCTATCTTTCGAACTACGCTCAGGCGATCTTCGAAGGCTGGAGCCTCGATGCGTTGCAGGCCCGGGCCAAGGATCAGATTCGGATCCTGCTGGCCGGCGCGCGTCGCGGCTGAGCCGACGACCTGGGGGGGTCATGACGGCTGACGCCGACAAGAAAAAGGCCGAAGCCAAAGAAGCGAGGCGAGCAGCCGCGCGGCAGTCGCAGAAGGAAGCGACTCGCCAGCGGGTGCTCGCCGCCGCACGCGAACTGTTCGACACCCGCGGCTACCAGGGGGCCACCATCCGGGATATCGCCCGGCATGCGGGCGTGGCCGTGGGCAGCGTCTTCACCACCTTCGCCTCCAAGGGCGAGATTCTCTCCGAGGTGATGCAGAGCCGGCTCGACAGGCTCTATGGCGAACTCTACCGGGTGATGCCGCACCTGCGCGGCTCCACGGCCGACCGACTGCGGACCATGTTTGCCATCCATTTCAATTTCGAGGCGCAGCACGTGCGCCTGTTCCTCTCGCATATCGCCGCCGCCTACGACTGGACGCTGCCGGCCAGCGCCAAGCCTTACGGGCGCACGCCGGGCCTGCAGGAGATCATCCGGGGCGTCCTGGCCAAGGGCGTCGAGGACGGCGACGTGCGCAAGGACGTCGACCTGCAAGAGGTCGTCGACCTGCTCATGGCGGCCTATGCCTGGACCTACCGCCTAGTGGTCACCAAGGGGCTGGACGCCAAGGGTTGCACCGACGTCATGGACCGGCAGATCGGCCTGGTGTGCGAGGGCTTCGCGCCGCGCTGATTGCGCTGTTCTCTGAACAAGCGTTTACTCCGTAAATTAAACGGAGGCCCCGCCATGATCGTCGTCCACCATCTCAACGACTCCCGCTCCCAGCGCATCCTGTGGCTGCTCGAGGAACTGGGCCTGCCCTATGAGATCAAGGGCTATGCCCGCGATCCCATGACCCGTCTTGCGCCACCGGAGCTGAAGGCGGTGCATCCCCTGGGCAAGAGCCCGGTGATCTCGGACGAGGGCCGCACGGTCCATGAATCCGGGGCCATCATCGACTACATCGTGCGCCGACACGGCGGCGGCCGGCTGGCTCCACCGACGGGCAGCGCCGCCTACGAGGCCTTCCAGCAATGGCTGCACTATGCGGAAGGCTCGGCCATGCTGCCGCTGATGCTGCAGCTCTATGTGGGCCGCCTGGGCGAGGCGGGCGCGCCCCTGCAGCCGCGGATCGACGACGAGATCGCCAACCACCTCGACTATGTGGAGGCGGCGTTGGCGGGGCGTGACTGGCTGCTCGGGGACTTCACCGCCGCCGACGTTCAGATGAGCTTCGTGGGGGAGGTGGCCCGGGCCTTCGGGCGGCTGCAGACCCGGCCGAACCTGACGGCCTGGGTGGCGCGCTTCCAGGCCCGCCCCGCCTACCGCAAGGCGTTGGAGCGCGGCGGCGCCTACAACCTGGCCGGCGGCTAGAACCCGGGCGGGAACGGATCGTCCAGCAGGCCATCGAGGAAGTCGAAGACGGCGGCCTTGGTCAGGGCGTGCGGGATGGCCGAGAAGTGGTCGCAGCCGGCCACCGAGACGGCGCGCCCGTGCGGGAAGGCCCGGGCCAGGTCCTCGGGATCGCCGGCGGTCTGGTCCCGCTGGCCCGTGACCACAAGCACCGGCATGGGCAGGCCCGCGAGCTGGTCGGGCGTGAAGGCAGGGTTGCGCGCCCGGGCGAAGGCGGCGAGCGCGGCCCGGTCCTCGCCCTGTTCGTCGGCGAAATGGCGGAAGCTGCGCAGCAGCGGATGGTCGATGGTCTCGGGATCGTCGGCCAGCATGGCCGCAGCCAGGCTCTCGGCCCGGCTCTCGTCCGGGGGATCGAAGAACCGGCCGCCCACCCCGCCGAGCACGAGGTTGCCCACCCGGTCGGGGGCGTCCAGCGCCGCTTGCAGCGCCGTGCGCGTGCCCATGGAATAGCCGATCAGGTCGAAGCGGCCGACGCCCAGGGCGTCCAGCAGGGCCAGGACATCGGCGGCCAGGGCCTCCCGGGCGTAGGCCGCCGGATCGTGCAGCTTGGCGCTCTCGCCGTGGCCGCGCTGGTCGATGCCGATGACCCGGGCCCCGCGGCGCTCGAAGGCGCCGTACCAGCTGGTGCGCCGCCAGCCTTCGCTGCGGTTGGAGGCGTAGCCGTGCAGGAACACCACGGTGCGCTCCGGCGACGCCGCCGGAGCAATGTCATCGTAGGCGATCTCGACGCCGTTCACGGTCAAGCTTGGCATGGAGCGAACCCAGAAGCGCCACCTTGGCGCGCATAGCGCAAGTTATGGTTTTGGGGTGAAGGCGAGGTTTACGTACCCACGATCACCCAGGGGCGTCGGCGCGCCCACTCCCGCCTGGTTGTCAAGGGCGGGGCGATNATCAGCTACGCCACTTAAGGACGGCCGGCTCCACCGGGTTGCGGAACNGGCGGCCCTCGCGCCGGCTGGCGACCCACTCACGCTTGAGCTGCTGGTACCACTTGGCCTGCCGGTCGGCGTCGTCGATCCAGATCAGGGCGGGGTCGTAGCGCAGGCCTTCGTTCTGCAGGTCCACCATCCGGGCGTCCTGGCGCAGGAAGGCCCGGGCGCCCATGGCGATGAACGGCTTGAGGACCGAAAAGGCCGGATGGTCGGACCAGATGATCTGGGTGATCCGGGTGCGGCGCGCGTCGATGGGAGTCAGGCAGGTGAGCGACAGCACCTGGCGCTTGCCGACGGTGACGTGCTCCCACCTCAGGCCCGGCAGGCGGAAGGTGATCTCGGTGAGCGGTTGGCCGCCGAGGATGGCGTAGGCGCGGCTGTTCTTCGAGGGTTCGTGACGGACCATGGCGAAGCCCGCCTCACGCGGCTCGAAGCGCTTGGCCTTCTCATGCTGGCTCTTGGCCGAGCGCCACCACCACTGCTGGTGCACATAGGGGCCATGGGCCGGGTCCATGAGGCCGACCACGGCGTGGTCGATGTGGGACTCGAACACCATCCGGTCGACCAGCTTGGGCGCGCCGCCCACCACGCCGGGGAAGGTCGGCGCGGGATGGTCCGGCTCGGACCTGGCGTCGCCGCCTACCCAGATGAACACCAGGCCCTGGCTTTCCACCGCCGGATAACGGCGCACGCGGATGCGCGAGACCTCCATGGCCTGATCGGCGGTGAGCGAGGGGATGGCGGCGCAGGCCCCATCCGTGCGGAAGCGCCAGCCGTGATAGGCGCACTCCACGGTGTCCTCCACCACCCGGCCGGCCGACAGGGGCGCGGCGCGGTGGGGGCAGATGTCGCGCAGGGCGAAGATTTCGCCGGAGCGGGCCCGGCCGAGCAGCACCGGCTCGTCCAGGATCTCGTAGCGCGCCAGCTTGCCGGGCTTCAGGTCGGACGAGAGGGCGGCGAAGTACCAGGTGTCGGTCAGGAAGCCCTGGCCGAACCTCTCGCGGGATCGTTCCCTGGTCTTGGCGTCGCCGTCTGCCATGTGCGGCTTGTAGCGGTTTAGGCCAGCCGAAGGAACGCCGCCGCATAGGGCGACAGGCCTATGGAGCCGCCGCGCAGGTCTGCATCACCCGCCCGCACGGGCAGCAGTTCCGCGCCCTCCAGCTCGGGCATGCCTACGAAGCGGGGCTCGGCCGAGAAGTTGAACACACAGGCGATTTGCTCGCCGTCGTGCGCCCGGACGAAGGCCAGGACCGGGGGCTCGGTCTCGATGAAGTCGATGTCGCCCAGGCGCAGGGCCGGCGTCGCCTTGCGGAAGGCGATGGCGTCCATGGCGAAGGTCAGGGGGGATTCAGGATCGGCGGCCTGTTCCTCGACGGTGAGGGCCCGATGCTCCTCGGCGGCTGGCAGCCAGGGGCGGCCGGTGGTGAAGCCCAGGTTTTCGTCGGTGTTCCAGGGCATGGGCGTGCGACAGCCGTCCCGGCCCCCGTCATAGGGCCAGTAGAGGTCGCCCACGGGATCGCGGAGCTGGTCGCGGGACAATCGGGCCTGCGGCAGCCCCAGTTCCTCGCCCTGGTAGATCAGGGTGGTGCCCCTGAGGGCGATGAGCAGGGCGAACAGCATCTTCGCCGCCTCGGGCGAGCCGTCACCCAGGCGGCTGGCCGTGCGCGGCACGTCATGGTTCGAGAAGCTGATCGTCGGCCAGTGCTGCGGATGGTCGGCCAGGGTCCGGTAGTGCTGGCGCACGAAGTCCGGCTCGAGCCGCCGGGCCAGCAGCATGACGAAGGTGTAGGCGCTGTGCAGGCCGTCCGCGGGGCTGCAATAGGCGCCGCAGCGCGCCTCCTCCTCCGAGAACTCCCCGAAGACGAAGCGCTCGCCGCCGTTGACGCCGTTGAACGCCTCCACCCGCCGGCGGATGAGGTCCAGCATCTGCACGTTCTCGGGCAGGTTGGAGTCGCGCAGGTGCCGCTGCAGGTTGCCGGCGTGCCCCCAGTGCAGGCCGGTGCGCTCGGCCATGGGCACGGGCGGATTGTCGGCCAGGGTCTCGTCGTGGAGATAGGTGCCGGCCACGTCCAGGCGGAAACCGTCGACGCCCTTTTCCAGCCAGTAGTCGAGGACGCGCAGGGCCGCTTCCCGCGCCTGGGGATTGCGCCAATTCAGCTTTGGCTGCTGGCGCAGGAACTTGTGATGGTAATGCTGCCGGCGCGTGGGCTGGTAGGACCAGGCCGGACCGCCGAACACCGACAGCCAGTTGTTGGGCGCGGCGCCGTCGGGCTTGGGATCGGCCCAGACGTACCAGCTCGCCTTGGGGCCGTCGCGGCCGCCGGTGAGGCTTTCCACGAACCAGGGATGCTCGTCGGAGGTGTGGCTCAGCACCTCGTCGAGGACCACCTTCAGGCCGCGCTCGTGGGCCGCCTTCAGCAGGCGCTCGAAATCCTCCAGCGTGCCGTAGTCGTGCTGCACGCCCTCGTAGTCGGCGACGTCGTAGCCCCAGTCGCGGTTCGGCGAGGGATGGATGGGCGACAGCCAGATCCCGTCGACCCCCAGGCCGGCGATGTAGTCGAGCTTGGCCAGGACGCCGGGCAGGTCGCCCTGCCCGTCGCCGTTACTGTCGAAGAAGCTTCGGACGTAGACGTGGTAGAGGACCGCCCCCCGCCACCACGGGGTCATGTTGGCCTAGACCTCGGACGTGTTGGTAATGATGCGCGAGACGATGCCGTACTCGACGGCCTGCTCGGCGTTCATCCAGAAGTTCCGGGTCGTGTCCTTGTCGACCTTCTCGTAGGGCTGGCCGGTCTCACGGGCGATCATCCGGTTCACGCGCTCGCGCATCTTGATGATCTCCTCGGCCTCGATCTCGATGTCCGAGGCCTGGCCGCGCACGCCGCCTGCCGGCTGGTGCAGCAGGAAGCGGGTGTTGGGCAGGCAGAGCCGCTGTTCCTTCGGTGCGCCGAGGTAGATGTGGGCGCCCGCGCTGGCCACCCAGCCGGTGCCGATCACCGTCACCGGGGCGCCGCAGAAGCGGATCATGTCGTGGATGGTGTCGCCGCTCTCCACGTGGCCGCCCGGCGAGTTGATGATCATCCGGATCGGCTTGTCGCTCTCGGAGGCAAGCGCCGTAAGCTGGGCGGTGACCCGCTCGGCCAGGCGCATGTCGATTTCACCGAACACCAGGACCGTGCGGGACTTGAAGAGGGCGTTCTGGACGGGCCCCGCCGTCATCGGCATGTCGGGCAGGCGGCCCTTGTCGTCGTCGTCCCCGTCTTCGTCCATGTAGGCGGTCCACTTCAGCATGGCGGCTCCTGGCTGGCCGTCGGCGCGCCTCGCGGCCGCGGCGAAATCTGTCCTTCAACGAGTTATTGGTCCGGAGGGGTTCCGGCAAGCGGTGGGACGGGGTTTTTCGGCTCAGCCCGCCGCCGTGGCGATCAGCCGGGCGTAGAACTGCACCATCTTCTCGAGGCTCGTGAGGCTCAGGTGCTCGTTCGTGCCGTGAATCAGCTGGACGTCCGAGAGCGCAAGCTCCACCGGCTGGAAGCGATAGACGTCCCTGGCCACCGGGGAGAGCCAGCGGCTGTCGGTGGCGGCGGTCACCAGGCCCGGGGCCACCGGCGCGCCCGACACCGCGGCCGCCGTGGCGGCCAGCACCTTCCAGCCCGACGAGGAGGTCGAGGAGACGGGAGACGGCGCCGCCGGCGCGCCGTTCCAGGCCAGCGCCACCGGCAGGTCGCCCACGGCGGCCTTCGCCCGGGCCATGACGCTGTCGGGCGTGTCGCCCGGGGCGATGCGGTAGTTGATCCAGGCCGTGGCGTCCTGGGGCAGCACGTTCTCCTTGGGGCTGCCCTTGAGCATGGTGGGAGCGATGGTGGTGTGCAGCAGGGCCGCGCCCGGGGGCGTGGCGGCCACCTGGCGGACCAGCAGCGGCCGGAACAGCCACTCGTTGGCCACCGCCATCCGCAGGGCGAAGCCGCCGCTGGGCGCCAGGGCCTTCAGCATGTCGGCGCCGGGGCCGCGGAAGGCGAGAGGGAACTGGTCCTCGACGATGGCGGTGACGGCCCTGGCCAGGACCGCGACCCCGCCGGAGTCCGGGGGCGGGGCCGAGGAATGGCCGCCGGGGGCGTGGGCGGTGACCTTCAGGGTCGCATAGCCCTTTTCCGCCGTGCCGATGACCGCAAGCTTGCCGCCGGTGACCGGATTGTCGGTAAGCACGACCAGGCCCTCGTCCAGCACGAACTCGGCCATGACGCCCCGGGACTTCAGGAGGCGGGCGGCGGCCTGGGCGCCTGAGCCCAGCACTTCCTCGTCGCCTCCGGCCAACAGGATCACGGTGCGCTTCGGCTGGAAGCCCCGGGCGGCCAGGGTCTCGATGGCCTCGAACAGCCCGATCAGCGAGCCCTTGTCGTCGATGGCCCCCCGGCCCCAGACGGCGCCCTCGGCGATTGTCCCGGCGAACGGCGGATGCTTCCAGTCGCCTTCGGTCCCGGGGGTGACCGGCACGGTGTCCTGGTGGGCCATCAGGATGATCGGCGCCAGCGACGGGTCCGAACCTTGCCAGGTGTAGAGCAGCGTCTCGGCCTCGATGACCTCCCGGGTCATGGCGGCGTGGGCGGCGGGATAGGTCGTCTGCAGGAAGGCGTGCAGCCGCTCCCATTCGGCGAGCTGGTCCTCGGCGCGGTCCTGGTGGCGGACGGTGCGGATCTGGATGGCGGCGGAGAGGTTGCGGGCGGCGCGGTCCACGTCCACCGGCACGGCCTCGGCCACGGGCGTGTCCGGCGCATCGAGCCCCGGCGGCGGCCGGTAGGTGAAGGTGCGCACCAGCACTACGGCGGCCAGCGCCACGATCAGCACCGCCAGGCCCAGCAGGATTCGTCCGAAGGTCTTCATCGCCCATTCCTCCCCAAGGCCGAGCTTCGCCGCGCGAGGCCTGGACCGCAAGCGCGGCGGCGCCTTGACCAAGGGGCAGGCGGCGGCGCTAATGCCGCCGAGTCAAACAACTGTTTGGGAGAGCGCCGTGAGCGAGACGACGAATAGCCTGAAGGTCGGGGCGGGCGGCCTGTTCGACCTGACCGGCAAGGTGGCGGTGATCACGGGATCGTCGCGCGGCATCGGTCGGGCGATCGCCGAACGCATGGCCGAGCAGGGCGCCAAGGTGGTGATCTCCTCGCGCAAGGCCGGTCCCTGCGACGAGGTCGCCGCCCTGATCAATGAGCGGCATCCCGGCCACGCCATCGCGGTGCCGGCCAATATCTCCTCGAAGGAGGACCTTCAGCGGCTGGTGGACGAGACCCGCAAGGCGTTCGGCAAGATCGACATCCTGGTCTGCAACGCCGCCACCAACCCGTTCTACGGCAGCCAGCTCGACATCACCGACGAGGCGTTCCGGAAGATCCTCGACAACAACATCATCGCCAACAACTGGCTGATCGGCATGGTCGCGCCCGAGATGCGCGAGCGGAAGGACGGCTCGATCATCATCGTCTCGTCCATCGGCGGCCTGCGCGGCTCGACCACCATCGGCGCCTACTGCATCTCCAAGGCCGCCGACATGCAGCTGGCCCGCAACCTCGCCCACGAACTGGGGCCGGACAATGTGCGGGTGAACTGCATCGCGCCCGGCCTGGTGAAGACCGACTTCGCCCGCGCCCTGTGGGACACCCCGGAAGGCGAGAAGCGCGCCAGCTCGGGCACTCCCCTGCGCCGCCTGGGTGAGCCGGACGACTTGGCCGGGGCGGCCATCTACCTGGCCTCGCGGGCGGGCGCCTGGACCACCGGCCAGACCATCGTCGTGGACGGCGGCACGACCTGCTGACGGGCATGGCGTGGCGGGTCGGCCGGCCCGTCACGCCCCCCTTTTCGGGCCGGCTTGAGGATCGCCGTTCCTCGCAAATCTTGCCTGATTTATCGCAAAAGATGTTGAAGGCGTCGTTTGCGGCCCGATATTGCCCAGCTTTTCCGAAGTTGGGGAATTAATAATGCGCAAGATCGCGCTGGGCGCCGTGGGCGTCCTTGCCGCCGCCCTGGCCGCCAGTCCGGCCGCCGCCCAGTACGGGATGGACAAGAAGCCGCCGAACAACGCGGCCACGCCCGAACTCCCGCGGTGCGAGCGCCCGCTGGGCCGCGTCGCCATCCGTGAGCCGGAAAACGACTGGTGGACGGGCCTCGGCCTCTCCAACCCCGAGACGGTCATCAAGCTCTTCGCCATGCGCTCGAACTGCCTGCGGGTGGTCGACCGCAATGCGGGCCTGGCCATGCGCAGCCAGGAAGCCGAACTGGGCGCCAGCGGCGACCTGCGCCGGGGCTCCAACATCGGCAAGGGCCAGGTGGCCGCCGCCGACTTCTTCCTGGTGCCCGACATCGCCAACACCAACCGCAACTCCAGCGGCGGCGCCATCGGCGCGGCCGTGGGCGCGTTCGGCGGCCGCCTCGGCGCCGTCGGCTCCCTGGCCAGCGGCCTGACCGTGAAGAGCTCGCAGGCCCAGACCCTGCTCACCCTGGTGGACGCCCGCACCACCGAGCAGCTGTACGTGGCCGAAGGCGTCGCCAAGAAGACCGACGTCGGCTTCGGCGCCGGCTACTACGACGGCTGGGGCGCCCTGGGCGGCGGTTACGGCAACACTGCCCTCGGCAAGGTGATCACCGCCGCCTACTTCAACGCCTTCGTGGACCTGGTGGACTACCTGCGCCACAGCGCGCCCACGGGCGAGGAGGCCTCCCAGGCCGCCGGTATGCAGGCCCAGCGCGTGAAGCAGCCGGTGGTGATGCGCAAGGCGCCTTCGCCGCAGGCCCCGCAGGTCCGCAGCTTCGCCGTCGGCGACCTCGTCTATCCTACGGGCAAGAAGGACGGCATCTGGTGGGAAGTCGATGACGAGAACGGCAACCGTGGCTGGGTCAGCTCGGCCATGATCGGCCCGGCGTAAGACGCCGACTTCGGATCAGGGCCCCAGGATCGCCATACGTGGTCCTGGGGCCGGACCGCTCCACCGCTGAGGGTAATGACGATCAGCCCGCAGCCTTGCGGCTGAGGTCCCGGGCCTTGGCCAGGCGCCGGACGCCCTCGTCCAGCACCGCATCGACCTTGGAGAAGCAGAGGCGCACGATGGTCGTCACCGGCGCCTCCTCATAGAAGGCCGAGACCGGGATGGCGGCGACCCCGGCCTCATGCACCGCCCGCAGGCAGAAGGCGCGGTCCGCCTCCTCGACGCCCGAGGCAGGCAGGTCGATATTCAGGAAATAGGTGCCCTGACTGGGCAGGACGGCGAAGCCCTCTCGCTTCAGGCCCTCGGCCAGCCGGTCGCGGGAGGCCTCGAGCCGGCGCGGCATGGCCTCGAACCAGTCACCGGCCTCGTCGAGGCCGAAGGCCACGGCCGTCTGCAGGTTCGGCGGGGTGGTGAAGGTGAGGAACTGGTGGGCCCGGGCCAGGACCTGGGTGAGCGGGGGAGCGGCGCACAAAAATCCCACCTTCCAGCCGGTGAGCCCGAACATCTTGCCCGCGGAGCCGATCTTCACGCAGCGCTCGCGCATGCCCGGATAGGTGATCAGGGGGCGGTGGCGGGCCGCGCCGAACACCACCTGCTCCCAGACCTCGTCGCAGATGGCCACGGCGTCGAAGCGCACGCAGAACTCGGCGAGCAGGGCGAGGTCCTCGTGCGGCAGGACGACGCCGGCCGGATTGATCGGATTGTTCAGCACCACGAACCGCGTGCGTTCGCCGAAGACGGCCCCCAGCATCGGGCGGGTGAATCGCCAGCCCGGCGGCTCCAGGCGGATCAGCCGCGGGACGCCTCCCGCGAGCCGGATCATCGGGGCGTAGCTGTCGTAGAGCGGCTGGAACAGCACCACCTCGTCGCCCGGCCGGATCAGGGCCAGGAAGGCGGCCGTGAGCGCCTCGGTGGCGCCTGAGGTGATGGTGACCTCGGCCTCCCAATCAAGATTGAGGCCCTGGCTGCGGGCGTAGTGGCGAGCGACCGCCTGCCGCAACTCGGGCAGGCCGCGCATCGGCGGATACTGGTTGTAGCCGTTGAGCACCGCATCGGCGGCCTTGGCGCGGACCGCCTCCGGCCCCAGATCGTCAGGGAAGCCTTGGCCGAGGTTGATCGCGTCCAGGGTGCGGGCCAGGGCCGACATCTCCTCGAAGACAGTGGTGGGCAGGTTCGCGAAGATCGGATTGGCCATCGCCGCCGACTTTGACCAAAGAGTCGCGGCGAGGCCACCGCCAGGAGGCAGAGTATGAAGATCGTCGAGTTCGAGGCCCGCCACGCGGAGGCGTTCCGCACCCTGAACGAGGCCTGGATCTCCAGGCATTTCGCCCTGGAGCCCAAGGACCGGGAGGTGCTGGCCGATCCACAGGGCACGATTATCGACAAGGGCGGCCGCATCTTCATCGCCGAGCTGGACGGCGAGGCGGTGGGCTGTGTGGCCCTGATCCCCATGGCCGACGGCGGCTATGAGGTGGCCAAGATGACCGTCAGCGAAAAGGCCCGGGGCCGGGGGCTTGGCCGCATGCTGATGGCGCGCTGCATCGACGCGGGCCGGGAAGCCGGCGCCACGCGGCTCTATCTTGAGACCAATTCCAGCCTCGCCCCTGCGCTCGGCCTCTACCGGGCCATGGGCTTCCGCGACCTGGCCCCGGTGGAGAGCCCCTATGCGCGCGCCGACGTCTTCATGGAGAGGCCCTACTGAGGGCGGCCGATCAGTTCTGGGAGGCGAGGACCACGCCCAGGAGGACCGCAGCCCAGTGGGCGCCGGCGGCGGCGACCACATGGCCGTGCCAGATGGCCCGGGCGAACTTCAGGCGCTTGTTCACATAGAAGATCACGCCGGTGGAATAGAGCACGCCGCCGGTGACCAGCAGGGCGAAGGCGTACCAGGCCAGGCTGTCGATGATCGGCTTCAGGGCCACCACCACCAGCCATCCCAGGGCCAGATACATGGCCACCCAGAATTTCCGGTCGAGGTTCTTCAGCACCAGCTTGCCCACCGCCCCTAGGGTGGCGATCGACCAGACGGCCGCGGTCATGCCCCAGCTCCAGGCGCCGGGCAGGCCGAGGGTGAAGGGGGTGTAGGAACCGGCGATCATCAGGAAGATGCCCGCGTGGTCCAGCCGGCGCAGGGTGGGCCGGAACCGGGGCTTGGCGAAGTTGTAGGCGGTGGAGAAGGCCAGCATCGCCACCACCCCGGCGGCGTAGATGGAGACCCCCACCACCTGGCTGATGGAGCCTTGCCGCACCGCCAGGGCGAGCAGGACGACGCCGCCCACCAGGGACAGGGTCAGGCCGACCACATGCACCACGAGGTCCGCGCACTTGGCGGCGGGCGTCGGATAGTGACGGGGCGGATGGGGCGCGGTGGTCGTCGGTGAGGTCATTTCGAGAGCCATTCTATAGCCCTTCCCATGACGCCGGTCTGGCGCCGCAGCGGCCGCGGCGCGTTAAAATTTCATTGCCGGTTCTTTCGGTGGCTCCGGAGCGCGTGAGCGCGCAGGAAAAAGGGCCGGCGGAGAACCCGCGCGGCCCCTGATCGTCGCCTCAAGGCTGGATCGCTGCGGCTGGGCCGGCGATCAGTCCTCGCGGTTGCGCTTCTTGCGGAACGAGGGGTTCAGCACTTCCTTGCGCAGGCGGATCGACTTGGGCGTCACCTCCACCAGCTCGTCCTCCTCGATGTAGGCGATGGCCTGTTCGAGGGTCAGGCGCCGGGGCGGGGTGAGGCGCACGGCCTCGTCCTTGCCCGAGGCGCGCACGTTGGTGAGCTGCTTGCCCTTGATCGGATTGACGTCGAGATCGTCCGCCCGGCTGTTCTCGCCGATGATCATGCCCTGGTAGGTCTTCTCGCCGGGGCCGACGAACATCACCCCGCGCTCTTCCAGGTTCCACAGCGCATAGGCCGCGGTCTCGCCATCGGAGTTCGACACCAGCACGCCCTTCGGCCGGCCCTCGATGGGGCCCTTGTGGGGCTCGTAGTGGCTGAACACGCGGTTCAGCACGCCCGAGCCGCGGGTGTCGGTGAGGAACTCGCCTTGGTAGCCGATCAGCGCCCGGGACGGGCACATCAGCTGGATGCGGGTCTTGCCCGCCCCCGAGGGGCCCATGTCCTTCAGCTCGGCCTTCCGGGCCGACAGCTTCTCGATGACGATGCCGGTGTATTCGTCGTCCACGTCGATGACGACGTCCTCGATCGGCTCCAGGCGCTCGCCGTTCTCGCCGGTCTGATAGACCACCCGCGGCCGCGAGATGGAGAGCTCGAAGCCCTCGCGGCGCATGTTCTCGATCAGCACGCCCAGCTGCAGTTCGCCGCGGCCGGCCACCTCATAGGCGTCGGCGCCGGGGGTCTCGGTGACGCGGATAGCGACATTGGCCTCGGCCTCCTTGAGCAGGCGGTCGCGGATGACGCGGCTCTGCACCTTGTCGCCTTCACGGCCGGCCAGGGGGCTGTCGTTGACGCTGACGGTCATCGAGATGGTGGGCGGGTCGATCGGCTGGGCGTCCAGGGGCTCTGACACCTCCAGGGCGCAGAGGGTGTCGGCCACGGTCGCCTTGGACATGCCGGCGATGGCGACGATGTCGCCCGCCACGCCCTCGTCGATCGGCTGGCGCTTCAGGCCGCGGAAGGCCAGCACCTTGGTGATGCGGCCCTGCTCGATCTGCTTGCCGTCGCGGTCCAGGGCCTTGATGGCCATGCCGGGGATGGCCTTGCCGCTCTCGATGCGGCCCGTGAGCAGGCGGCCGAGGAAGGGGTCGCTCTCGATCAGCACGTTCAGCATGCGGAACGGCTTGTCCTTGTTCGCCTCCACGGCCGGCGGCGGCACGTGGTCGACGATCAGGTCGAACAGCGGAGCCAGGGTGTCGGACGGCTGGTTCAGGTCCAGCGTCGCCCAGCCGCTGCGGCCCGAGGCGTAGATGTGCGGGAAGTCCAGCTGCTCATCGGAGGCGCCGATGGCCGAGAACAGGTCGATGGTCTCGAGGTGCACCCGGTCGGGGTCGGCGTGGGCGCGGTCGACCTTGTTGATGCACAGGATGGGCTTCAGGCCCATCTTCAGCGCCTTGGTCAGCACGAACTTGGTCTGGGGCATGACGCCCTCTTCGGCGTCGACCAGCAGGACGCAGCCGTCCACCATCCCCAGGATCCGCTCCACCTCGCCGCCGAAGTCGGCGTGGCCGGGGGTGTCGATGATGTTGATGCGGGTCTCGCCTGCCTTCCCGTTCCAGAGCACCGAGGTGCACTTGGCGAGGATGGTGATGCCCCGCTCGCGCTCCTGGTCGTTGGAATCCATGGCGCGTTCGACCGTCGCCTCATTGGCGCGGAAGACGCCCGACTGGGCGAGGAGTTGGTCCACGAGCGTGGTCTTGCCGTGGTCGACGTGGGCGATGATGGCGATGTTGCGGAGCGACATTGAACGGGGTTCTGGGCGGCGAGGAAGGGCGGGCTTGTAGGGGAGAGCGGGCCGCGCCGCCAGCAAGAAGTCACCAGCCGCGACGCTATGGCGACGAAATCTTTGTGCGCTGCATCCAGGCTGGGCAGTGATTGATCGATTGAAACCTGGGGCTCCCGGGCAGGAAATTCAACTTTCTGCCGCGGCGTCGGCAATTTTGGTGCGGTGCATGCTTGCCATTTTGTGCAGTGCAGCGTATAGGACGCGCATCAGGCGTCGTCGACGCCTCTGCCCTTCCTGGGCGTTTCCTCCCTATTTGAACTGCCGCGCCTTCGGGCGCGGCTTTTTTTACGGCTTGAGGGCCGACCAGTCGGTCTCGGCCAGCAGCTGTGTGAGCCGCTCCACATTCGCCTTGAGGCCGGCGAACCCCTCGGTGGGGGCGAGGGTCGCCTCGTCGAGATAGAGGGCCCGGTTGATCTCGATCTGCAGGGCGTGGGTGCGCCGCGCCGGGCGGCCGTAGTGCTCGGTGGTGTAGCCGCCGGCGTAGGGCGTGTTGCGCGCCACCCGATAGCCGCAGGCCTCCAGTTCGCGCTCGACCCGGGCCGGCAGCACCCCTGCACAGGCCGCGCCGAACCGGTCGCCGAGCACCATGTCGCAGGGCCTGCCGCGCGATCCGGCCTTGGCGGCGGCGGCGGGCATCGAATGCCAGTCGATCAGGATCGCCACCCCGTGGGCCGCCTGGGCCTCGGCCAGCAGACCCTCAAGGGCCCGGTGGTACGGGCGGTGGGCGTCTTCGATCCGCTTGCGGGCTTCGGCGAAGGTGAGCTTGCGCCGGTAGATCTCCTGTCCCTCCGACACCACCCGGGCGATCGAGCCCAGGCCGGCGGCCACCCGGGCCGTGCGGGCGCGGGCGAACTCGGGCAACTCGTCCACGAACATGCTGGGGTCGAGCTCGAAGGGCTCGCGGTTCAGGTCGATATAGGCCCGGGCGTAGTTTGCGGTGAGCAGAGCCGCCCCATAGCTGGGGGCGGCGGCGATCAGGTCGTCCACCAGGGCGTCCTCGGACCGCCGGATGCTGACGGCGTCCAGGGCGGCGGCGGACATCATGTCCTCGGGATAGAGGCGGCCGGAATGGGGCGAGGCGAACACCAGGGGCGTCGGCGGCGGCGCGCCCTCGGGCGCGGCGCGGCGCAAGGTAAAGGCCGCCGCCGTGGCCGGCGGCGTGGCGTCCTCAAGGCGCTCCCAGGCGTTCATCGTGCGCATACAACGCCGAGCGTCTGCGCCGGTCAAAGGGTTTGGCCTTCCGCGGGTTCATCGCGGATTTACGGTTAAGCGCCTATGGTGGTTGTTCATGTGAGCCCGTTTGCGCGATGCCCCGTATCCTCCTTGCCGAAGACGACGATTCCCTGCGCGGGTTCCTGGCGCGGGCCTTGGAGCGCGCCGGCTACGAGGTGACCGCCTGCGCCGATGGCGACGAGGCCGCCGCCCATCTGGACGAGCCCTGGGACCTGCTGCTCACCGACATCGTCATGCCCGGCCTCGACGGCATCGAGGTGGCGCGCCAGGCGGCGGCCAAGCACCCGGGCCTGCGGATCATGTTCATCACCGGCTTTGCCGCCGTGGCCCTGGCCGCGGGCGAGAAAGCCCCGGCCGGCGCCAAGGTGCTGTCCAAGCCGATTCACCTGCGCGAGATCGTCTCCGAGGTCGATCGGATGATCGCAGCGTAAAGGGCCGCTTGCCAGCCGCCGGAGGCCCCGTTATATCCCGCGCCTCCCGACGCACGGATCATGGACGCGTAGCTCAGCGGGAGAGCACTACGTTGACATCGTAGGGGTCGCTGGTTCAATCCCAGCCGCGTCCACCATCCCCCTGCAAGGGGCTGGAATCCCTCAAAAAGCCAATGCCAACAGGGTGTTGTGCAGCACCACGCTGCATCACACGGCTAACCGTGAACCGTCGAAAGAGCGTGTGCAGACAGGGCGTTGCCGCTCTGCTCGGTGCCACACCAATCAGCATCACCAACCGTCGCAACGGTTCGCTGGACCGTCTCAACGACCGAGAGATGCCGCTCCCCTTCCTCCCGGCCTGACTCTTCGAGGCAGCACTTTCTACGTTCGAGTGAGAGTGCCCCGCCACCTAGAGAGGAAGATCGGTCGCACCCACGTCACAAGATCGCTGGGAACCGGCTATCGTCGGGAAGCCATCCGCAAGTCGCGCATCGTGTTGGCAGACATCGAGCGGATGTTCTTGGTTGCAGAGGGTGGCAAGGTCTCAGACCTGCCTGTTGGCAGAGCGGTGCCGCCTCCGCCGGTGGCACCATCGGTAGCCCGGTCGTTTGATGAGCTTCTCGACCTCTTCCTCACCGACCCTTCCAAGCACCGTGGCCACAAAACGGTGCTGCTCTACGAGAACCTTCGGGCCGTCGCCCGTGGCTTCTGGGGACCGGAGAAACCCGTTGCCGAAATCGACCGCACTACGTGCCGCGAACTGCTGGACCTCCTCCGTTGGCTGCCCTCGAACCCAGCTAAGCGATTTCCCAAGCTCTCGCTGATGGAGGCTGCACAGTTCGCAAAGGCGAAGGGGCTTTCCTCGACGCTCACGGCCGCGTCTGTGAACGGCTACATGGTCAAGCTGCGTTCGCTGCGCGCAGTTCGCTCGGTGCAAGTCCGTTGCGATGTGCGTGCACATCCACGAGCAGCCAGCCTTTTCCTCCCGACAGCGGCCGAAACTCGCACACTGCCTTACCCGCCGTGCCGAGGAACTCGGCGAACGCCACTCGGCCGACGAGGGCCTCCCCGATCATCGAAGCGAGACAGTTGCGATACTCCCGGCCCGCCCGGATCATGGCGCGCGCACTCGCGAGCGGCCGAAGCTCGTGATCGCCAGCTACGGGTTGGGGTGGGAAGCGGTCAGCCCGCCGCACGAACCGATCGACCAATTGGGGTAGCCCATCGGCAGACCTCACCTGCGCGATGGCGGCCGAGATCGCCTCATCAGTTGCGGTCGAGCAGACCCCTTGAATGAAGCGAACTGCGCGATTGAAGTCCTGGGCCTGCGGAACAGAGCCCAGCCTCCCAAAGGTCGCCGGCTGCACGAGGAGCGGGTCGAGTGCGTCGAGGATGCGGATAGTGCGGGCGGTGATCTCCGGCACTTCCCGCAGCGCAGCCGCCTTGCGCTGGTCCGCATCGGTAAAGATCGCCCACAGCCGGGAATAACTCTGCGCCAGGCTCATCGGTGCGGGGCCGATCCGCTCCAAAGCAGCCAGGAGGCCATCGGGGACTATGCCGAACTGGTGAGCGACGATCTCCTTAGCCCACCCGCTGCGGAGCACCTCAGCCATGCTCTCGGCCACGTCGCGGCCAGGCGCATCCGGGCCGGCGGCCGGGAAGCCCTCCCATTCAGCGAGCGTGAGGAAGATGGCCTGGCGCACCATGGGTGCGGAGACCATCAGCCGCCGGATCAGGCCCGGTGCAAGACCGTCGAACGCGACGAGAAGATCGGTTGTCCAGCCAAGCGGTTCGCCGTCGCGCACATGCCCTCCGCAAAAGGAAGAAGGCTCTCACGGAAGCTCGGATCGTCAACCGAACGGTGCCTGGATCGCCCCTCTCCCCTGTGACAAAACCCTCCCAGGATCGTGGGTCTGGAAACCCTGGAAGATCAACGGCGGCATCGGTGGCTGGGAGGCTGGTCAGAAGTGTTCTGTTTGGTCACGGTGCCCCTACAGCCACGTGGCGGCGGTCTTGGCGACGCAGTGCTCCGGCAGATCCCGTTCGGGTCCCTTCTTGTAGCCAAGGGAGCGCATCAGGGCGCCGGTGATCTCCCCGGCTTTGATGGTCCCCCGGTTGTGCGGGCCGTAATCGGAGCCAAGGGCTTGCTGAAGGAGGGGATCGATGCCCGCCATGGCAGGCCAGCCGTCGGCGTGGGCTTTGAGGGCCGCCGCTCGTCCTTCCTTGGAGTAGATGACCGAGATCATCTTGAGGGTGATCGGGTCGTCGCCCTTTAGTGCAGCATCTTCGGAGTAGGGCAGCCCCGCGTCCTCGATCAGCTTCTTGAGAGCGGCGCCGTCATCGGTATGGCCCAGCCGACACGCGCTCTTGTAGAGGTTGGCCCGGTCGTGGACGGAGAGCGCAGCCAGCCGTTCGGGCGTCCATTCTTTGGCCATCAGCGAGCCTCCCCTTGGATCCGGCCGTAGAGGGCCGCGCGCGAGAACAGATTACCCGGCGCGACGCGGGCACCCTTGGTCACCGGCTTCCAGCCCTTCTCCGCAAGGATGTCCCGGATCCAGCGGCCCACGTGCTGCTTCTCGGTGTCGTCGAGGCTGCCGAGCTTGGCGGCGATCTCGGCGCCGACCGCCTGGGCGGGCGGCAGCCCGTGCTTGGCCAAGCACACCATCTCAACCTGCCAGTCATGGTCAGTGAGGATGGTGCCGACGACCTTCCCCTTCTTCGACGCTTTGAACTCCTCGAACGAAGCCATAGTCACCTCCTTATGAACAAGGAGGCTCCACGGCCCCTTGTTGCGGATGTGCAAGTAGGTGCCAGGGCGCCCCCTTGTCAAGATAAGGGGGCACACTGGCATCTATATTTCTGCTCTCGTTGACGCCCTGCTGATCCATGAGAGCCTCGCCCCATGAAGCGAGCCGCCCTCTACGTCCGCGTCAGCACCGACGACCAGACCATCCAGAACCAGCTTCTCGTGCTCACCGAGGTCGCCCGGAGATCCGGCTGGGAGATCGTGCACACCTTCTCCGACGAAGGCGTCTCTGGCGCCAAGGGGAGGGACAAGCGGCCAGGCTACAACGCCCTGCTGAACGCCATCGCCCGACGCGAGGTGCAGATCGTCGCCGCATGGTCCGTGGACCGTCTCGGACGCTCGCTGCCCGATCTGGTGAGCTTCCTCTCCGACATCCAAGCCAAGGGATGCGACCTCTACCTGCACCAGCAGGCCATCGACACCAGCACCCCGAGTGGCCGGATGCTCTTCCAGATGCTGGGCGTCTTCGCCGAGTTTGAACGCGCCCTCGTCGTGAGCCGGGTTAAAGCTGCACATGATCGCTGTCGTGCGCGAGGCGTGCGCATCGGTCGCCCGCCCATGCCCAGGAGCCGTCTGGAGAAGGTCCAGAAAGCCTTGCGCGACGGTCAATCGATCCGTGCCGCAGCGGCCTCCACCGGCGTCTCAACGGCCACGGTGCAACGGGTGAAACGGTCCATGCAGACGGTGAAAGAGGACCGTCGGGAGACCGTGCAGGCGTGAAGCCCGTTGCGCCGCTCATCTACCTGCTGATGATCGTCGTGGGCTTCGGCGCCGCGCTAGTGCTCGCTACCTGCACCTGACGCCCAAGCGACTCGTCCGATGATGCGCGCACATCATCCGCATGGTCACGCACATGCCCGACAAAGAGCCCAAGAGCACCAGCCAACAACCGGTCGAGGACGGTCAAGCGAAGCCGTGCCAGGGCCGTCTCGATCACCCCAGCACGGACCCAGCCGCGTCCACCATCCCTTTCCTGAAAATCAGCTTCCTCACACGGCCTCCACCCCGGCCTCCACCCCGGGCTCGACGTTCGGCCGCGCGCGCGGCGACTGAGTGGCGTGGGGCGCGCGAGCCTCGATGCGGGCCAGGGCGGCCGTGCGGGCGGCGAGGTAGGCCAGGGCCGAGCGGCTGGGCATGAAGAAATAGCCACCTCCTCGCACGGTCACGAATCGCGGCAGGCCATGAAGGCGCACCGCCCCGGCCGGAGTCGGGATGGTGTAGCTGCGGCCGGCCTCGCCCAGCAGCGGATCGGTCTCGCCGCTCAGGCCGTGGAACGAAGGCGCGTTGATCCAGGTCTGCTGGATGAACTCGAACTGCCGCTCGAGGTCGGCGCAGAAGGCGGCGAACAGCATGCCGTGCTCGGCGCGGCCGTCGGGGCGGCGCATCCGGTAGCTGCGGCCGCGGCGCAGGAGCCGGTGACGGTTGACGATGTCGCGCCCGCGCGGGTCGTCCGGATCGAGGCCGTCGCGGGGATTGGCCCGGCGCACGTGGGCTCCGAGGGGGCAGCGCAGCCCCTGCGGATCATCGGCGCCGAAGGCGAAGTCGTTGTCCATCGGCAGATGTCCCGAGGGGGAGTAGCGCGGCCGGTCGATCAGCGATGGGCCGTTGCGCCAGCGGCCCACCAGCTTGGCGGCGATCCAGGCCGGGCGGATGCGCGTTCCCACGGTCTCGCCAAGGCCGGGATAGTCGGCCTCCAGGCGGCGGGCAGCCTCATGGGTGAACCGGCGGAACTCGGCCACATGCTGCTCGAACTGGCGGAGCACCAGGTAGGAGCCGTTGCGACCGAAGTCGCGGAACGCCTCGGTCTGGGGAGCCTCGGCGAAGGCCGGGAAGCGCCTGGGCGTCTCGGCCTGGGCGGTGGGCAGTTCGCCTCGCCGGTCGGTGTCGGCGGCCACCACCGGGCTCGGTGGGATGTAGCCCTGGTTGCTGCGGTAGCCGAGGATGAACTCGCCGGGCTCCACGAGGTCGGCCGGGGCGACATCGCGCTGGAAGCGCTCCACGCCGCGGATTACCGGCTGGGAGACCCCGTCGCGGAAGCCGAAGGCCTCCCGGTGGATCCTGGGATGCATCGGGCCGGTGTCGACCCGGGCGATGATGGCTTCAGCACCCAGGCGGGCGATGTGGTCGGCCACCGCCGCCTCCAGCTCCTTGCGGGTGCGGGCGTAGATCAGCACCGCCGCGTCCGCGGACGGGGCGGCGCCGGCCGCGGAATCGGTCCAGCGCCATAGCCACGGGGCGTCCTCGCCCCGGTCGCCGAGCACCCGGGCGCGGCCCGCCATGCCGGCGCGGAAGGCGGCTGGGAAGGTGGCCAGGCCATCGCCCGCCTCACCGTCAGGGACGCCCAGCCTGGCGAGACCGCCTGCGGAGAAGGCGACGATGGTGGCGCGCTCCAGGCCGTCGGAGGCGCCGGGCGCCGAGCCGAAGGTGACGGCGAAGCGCTTGAGCCTCGGGTCGCCGTGGGCATTGAGCAGGTCATCGAGCCAGGCCCTGCGACGGACAGCCGGGTCCGGCAGTCGCACCGCCAGGCAGACCCCGTGCCGCAGCCGGCCGAAGCCGCCGAACATCAGGCTCTGGATCTCGCCCGTCTCGATCACCGACTCCGGCCGCTGGGCCGAGCCGAAGCAGGACAGCCAGGCCCGGGCGGCGCTGTCGGTATGGGCCTTGGCCAGGCCGTGGTGGATCAGGGCGTTGTTGCGTATGTGCTCGGTGGTTAGCTCGGGGAAGCGGGCGAACCAGAACTGGCTTGGGACCTGCTGGCGGCGCACCCAGCGCTTGAACCGGTCGCCGTCCTTGGCTCCGTCGCCGGTGAGGAACCGGGTGGGCGGGAAGCCCTCGCAGTTGGTCCAGGCGGCGGTCTGGCCAGCGTGGGCCTTGGTGATGAAATCCTCCAGATAGCTCTCCCAGCTGCCATCATAGTTGGAGACGAAGACCAGGCGACGGGAGCCGGGCGGACGGAACCACTTGGCATAGTGGATGGTGCCCATGTTCAGCACGAAGCCGGGGCGAAAGCCGTAGGTCACCAGCGTGCCGATGCCCCAGAGCGCCGCGCCCAGGGTCAGGCGCCGCAGCAGGCCCTTCTTGAGCATGGGCGTGGCGATGAAGTGGTTCTGGGCGTAGCCGGGCGCGTCCTCGTTGGCCGTACAGGCCTGAAGGTGCTCGAAGTCGGGATGGCGGGTGTCGGGGACGTCCTTCCGCTCCTCGGCCCGGAGCCACAGGAGAAGGCCGCCAAGACCCGCGGCCACCAGGGCGAATTCGGCGGCGAGACCGCTGGTCAGAGCGAGCAGCAGGCGGGCGGGCGCGTGGACGAGGCCGAAGCGGCCCACGGCCAGGAAGATCGCCGTCGTCAGCGCCGCCCACCCGGCCAGCAGCGCCAGATGGATCGGCCGGGCGTCCCTGGACAGCGCCACACGCAGGCGCGCTTGGGGGATGCTGATATCGGTCCACTCGGCGATCTTCAGCTTCCGCCGGGCGGGCTGGATGAGCAGGTCGCGGAACTGCTTGCCTTCCTCCATCAGCGCCTCGACCCCGGCCCGGGTCGCCGGCTGCAGGAAGCGGGTGTCGGTCTCGCCATTGATCAGCCGCCGGACGTAGCGCAGGGCCTGCATCGGCCGGGCGCCCAGGCTCGCGTGGCCGCGCAGGTGGTGGTCGAGGGCCCGGCGGGCGAAGTCGGCCAGGGCGGCCTGCCGGGCGATGTCGGCCACGGCGAACTCGCCCGTCCCGCAGAAGTTCAGGTGGGTCATGCTCCACGGGCGGGCATGGTCGTCGAGGTTGTAGCGGCGCAAGGTCTCCAGCAGGCCCCCGGAGGGATCGCGCGCTTTGGCGAAAAGCGGCGCCAGCCAGTCGTGGGCCGCCCCGGCCATCAGGCTGAGCACGCCGGCCGGGTCGCCGTCGGCGTTGATCTCGAGCAACAGGTGGTGGGCCGGCCTCTCCGGCTCGCCGAGATCGATCACCGACAGCGAGCAGAAGTGGATCCGATCGGTGGCGGCGAGGGCCTCGCGCAACGGGCCGCGGGCCGGATTGCCGAGGGCGCAGACCTCGGCCTTCAGGGCTTCGGCGTCGGCTTCGGAGCGCAGGGGCGCGCAGACCACGACCATCGACTGTTCGCGGCGAGGCGCGCCGGCGGGCGGGGTGAACTCCATCTCCAGCCGGCGGGGAAAGGCCGCGCCCGTGCGCATCCGGCCCGCAGGCCCCTTGGCCGGCCGCAGGTCATCGAGGGCCAGGAGCGCCAGGAACACCTCGGTGATCTGGGCCGGGGCGAGGTGCGCGCCGAGGCAGGAGTGATGGCCCCAGCCGAACATCAGCTCCGGCCGTTGCGGCCGGTCGGGATCGAAGGCCCGGGGGTTGGGGAATGCGCGGCCGTCGGCCAGGGCAGAGCCGGTGGCCACCAGGACGACGCTGCCCTTGGGCGCGACCCGGCGCCGCCACGTGCCCTCGGCGATTACGCCTTCCGTCCGGGCGTAGCGGAACTGGCCGGGGAACAGGGCGGGGTTCAGGCGGCCGGCCTCGAGCAGGATCGCCTTCAGCCGGTCGCGGTCGCCGGCCCGGGCGGCCTCGCGCGCCTGCCGCCAGGCGTCGGGGCGTTTCAGCAAGGCCTCCAGCATCTTGCCGGCCGCCAGGGTGTTGGTCGGCACGAAGCCGGTCATCAGGCCGATCAGGGTGGCGCGGATGGTGGCGGGGGCGAGGTCCGGATGGGTCGTGTGGCGGGCGCGCACGAACCGGTCGGCGAGGGTGTCGGCGGGATGGCCGGCCTCGTGGCGCGCCTCGGCCGCCTCGAGGGCCCGGTCCACCAGGGCCTGCAGGCGCGCCGCCCCATAGAGGCCGCGGCGGCGGGTCTCGCGCGAGCCGGTGGGATCGGCGAACAGCAGGGTCGAGACCGCCATGGTCCAGTTGGCGAAGGCGACCGGGTCCTCCAGGGGCAGGCCGAAATAGCGGGCGCAGGACTCGCTGGCGCAGCGGGTGATCAGGTCGCCCATCACATCGAGGCGGCCGCTGGCGTTGCGGATCAGGGCCTGGGCGACCTCGGCGGTGTCGCGGCAGATGCGCGCGGCGTCGGCCTCGTCGTCGATCACCTGGCGGATGAGGCCGCGCAGGGCCTGATGCGGCTCGTCTTCGAGGCCGAGCACGGAATTGGCGCCGCCGCCCAGTTCGGTCATCTCCAGGGCGAAGGGAACCTCAAAGGCGGCCCCGTCCTTGAGCGTGGACATGACGTCGGCGGCGCGGGTGACGATCACCAGCCGGCCGATCTTCGGGTTCGGGCACACGACGCGGCAGACCGCCAGGGCGCTGCGGATGGCCGCCCCGGTGGCCGCGCCCAGCAGACGGCTGAAGAGACCCGCAGGCTTGTCGAAGTCGATGTCGGGCGTGGAACCGGGGCCCAGAGGCTCGGGCCGGGCCTGGGCCCTGCGGATACCCTCGTAATACTTCAGACCAAGCATCGGACACCCCCCAGCGTCACAAGCCCGGCGGCGCTAGCCGTCAGGCGCCGCGGCCAGGGCCGCGGCCTCTTCGAGAAGTTTCTTCATCCGCGCGTTCCAGGCGCAGTCGATGAACGGCACCCAGTCCAACGCCTCCAGCCGGAACCCCGGCTTGGCGGCCATGAGGTCGCGCCAGGCCTGGGCGCCGGCCGCCCGCGCCCCGTCGTCCATCAGGGCGGCGATCTTCACGGCGTGGCCGTACCAGTAGCCCGGGCGACGGACGACCGACTGTTCGGCCAGGTCCACGGCGTCGGCGAAGCGCCCCTGCATCCAGTAGGCGGTGGCCATGGCGCTGAGCATGGTGAAGACCATGAGGTCGGTGGGATTGAGCCGCAGTGAGGCGCGCAGCGACTGCAGGGCGAGTTCGGGCTCGCCGTTCCACAGATAGGTGTCGCCCAGGGCCGAGTGCGCCTCGGCGAGGCTGGGATTGAGTTCGATGGCGCGCCGTAGCAACGTCTTGGCGCGCTCCGGACGGCGCAGCCACATCTCGGCCACGCCCGCCAGCCAGTGGCCGCGGCTGTCGTCGGGGTCGGCGCGGATGGCCCGCTGGGCGAGCTCGCGCATTTCCTGGACCTGCGCCTCGGAGCGCCGCTCGGCCCAGATGGATCGGCCCAGCGCCCAGGCCGACTGGATCAGCGCCTCGGCCGAGCCGGGCTCCCGCTCCAGGGCGCGGGCGAAGGCGGCGCGGGCCTGTTCGGCGTCCTCGCGGGTGAGGCGGTTGATGTGCCAGCGCCCCTTCCAGATGAGGTCGCTGACCTGGGCGTCGCGGGGCGGCTCGGTGCGCGCCCGCAGCTGTTCGGCGGCGTCGATCCGGGTGTCCAGCGCCCCCACGAGCTGGGCGACGATCTCGGCCTGGACCTTGGGGGTGAAGATCTGCGGCGCCTCGATCCGGTCGGACCACAGCACCCGGCGGGTGGCGGCTTCGCTGAGCTCCACGGCCAGGCCGTAGCCGTCGCCGGCCCGGCGCAGGCGCCCCTCGAACAGGTATTTGGCGCCCAGCCGCTGGCCGATGGCGGCATGGTCCAGGGGCGTGGCGGCGGTGGCGAAGCTGGACGTGCGGGCGATCACCGGCAGCCAGCGCAGGCGCGAGAGGCGGTCGATGAGATCCTCGCCGAGGGCTTCGGCCAGATAGTCGTTGCCGGGATCTCCGGTGAGGTTGGCGAAGGGCAGGACCGCGAGCGCCGGCTGGCCCTTGAAGCCGGGGGCCGGCTGGGAGACGTCGACGACCCGGGACGGCAAGGGCTCGGGCGTGGGCGCGGAGGCCGGCCATTCGGCGCGGATGCGGCGCTCCTCGCGCAGCCAGTCCTCAAAGCCGTCCTCGCCCGGGATGTCGAGACCTTCCAGGAACTCGTGCGCCCCGGCGGGCGGCATGGGGATGTCGCCGCGCACGTCCACGGCCAGGTTGTCGAGGTCGAGCCACACGCGGCGGCGGTCGGCCCCGAGCAGGGGCGCGGGACCGCAGTTCAGGAGATCGCGCAGTTCATGCAGTTCGCGGCGCAGGCTGTCCTGCGCCTGCTTGGGCTGCCGGCTGCCCCACAGCCGGTCCTGCAGCCAGGCCCGGGCGCGTTCGCCGTCGGCGGAGGTGGCGAGCATGGCGATCAGAGCCATCCCCTTGCGGCTGGCGATCTCGATACGCTCGCCCCCCGCTCCCGAAAGACGGAAGCTGCCCATGAGCTTGAGCGTGAAGGCGGGCCCTGTCCGCTTCATCCCCCTGCGCCCCCCGTCAGCGCAAGGCGACGGTACCAAGTCCCACGTGCAAATCACGTTCTTTTCACGGAGCCGGAACGCTGGTCTCACGTGGCGGGGACCATGGCGTCTCATCCTGCTCTCGTTTCTTAGGAAGACCCTGGCGGCGACGGGCTGCGTACCGGCCCGCGCCGCCACCCCACAGTTTCCTGGGAGACGCCGAACAGCGGAGGCGGCCCATGGCCCTCATCAGTTTCATCGACCGCACTGACGCCCATGCGGCGGACTTTCCCGCGGTCGGGCGCCAACTGGTCGTCTCCGCCTTGGGGCTTGCGTCCACCAGCGGCTGGACGCGGCCGCGCCTGTCGCCCTGGGCCTATTACGCGCCGCCGGCCGACGGGATCTGGGACTTCAACTTCGAGGCTGACGAGCCGCATGGGGTGGTGCTGCAGGTGCTGACCCCGATCTCGGCGGCTTGGCGCGGTCCACTGCCGGACTGGTGCCGGGGCGTGCGGGCCCACGCCGCCAACAACCAGATGGCCGCGGCCCTCGTCCGGGACGCCAAGACCATCCATTTCGAGCCGTCGCCGCCGGTGGCGCTGGAGGACGTGGGCGGCGGCCACGTTCTCTCGGGTCGCGCCCTGGTGGAGGCCAGCCGGCGGCGTCACTAGGAGGCGTCAAAGGGGGGCGTCGGGGGAGGCCGCCGGAAGGCGAGGAGGAGAGCTAGGGCGGGGCAACGCCTCGCCGGCTTCGAGGGTTCGGAACCCTGGAAGCCCACAGTCTTGGCCTGCGGTTTTGAACGCCGCCGCAGGTCAGGATCGGCCCCGCACCGGCGCCTGTCGCCGGTCGCGGGGCCGATGGTCCGTTTTTTTTGGGATCAGCCCAGGCCCTTCTGCGGGTTGATCAGGTATTTCTCGCCGGTGGCGCGGCGGGCGTAGGCGGCGATCACCTGCGGGTCCAGCGCCTCGGCCAGGCCGATCTCGGCGGTGTAGCGGCTGGCGAAGGTGGTCTTCAGCTCGGCGGCCACGCGCTGGCGCAGCCGCTGGGCGGCCTCGGGGCCGATCTTGGCCAGGAAGGGCGTCAGGAGCCAGCCGCCGATGCCCCAGGCCATGCCGTAGTTGCGGACCAGTTCGGTGGGGCCGGTGTCGAGGCCGCCGTAGATATAGACCTGCTTGTAGGCGTTGGACCCGTAGCGGCTGTAGGCGGCGCCGCGGTTGGCGGCCTGCTCCATGGCCGAGAGGATCTGGCTGGCCAGCCGGCCGCCGCCGATGGCGTCGAAGGCCAGGGTGGCGCCGGTGGCGGCCACGGCCTCGGTCAAGCGGGCGGTGAAGTCGGGCGCGGTCGAGTCCAGCACATGCTCCGCGCCCTGGTCGCGCAGCAGCTTCTCCTGGGCGGGGCTGCGGACGATGTTCACCAGGGGCACGCCATCGGCCTGGCAGATGCGCACCAGCATCTGGCCGAGGTTTGAGGCGGCGGCGGTGTGGACGAGGGCGGTGTGACCCTCCCGGCGCATGGTCTCCACCATGCCGAGAGAGGTCAGCGGGTTGACGAAGCACGAGGCGCCGTCGGCCGGCGTGGCGTCGGCCGGCAGCGGCAGGACGTCGGCGGCGCGCACACGGCGGTACTGGGCGTACATGGCCCCGCCGATCATCGCCACCGTCCGGCCCATGAGCGCCTGGGCCTCGGGGGAGGCGCCGGCCTTCACCACCACGCCCGCACCTTCGTTGCCCACCGGCAGGGATTCGCCGACCCGGGCGGCGAGGGCCTTCATCGCCGCGGGCGAGAGGGCGGCGGTGACCACCGGGCGCTCGGCCGTGCCGGAAGCCTTCAGGGTCGAAAGGTCGGCCGGGCCAAGCAGCAGGCCCAGGTCGGAGGGATTGATGGGCGAGGCCTCGACCCGCACGACGATCTCGTCAGGGCCCGGCTCGGGGATGGGAACCTCCGCCAGGGACAGCTCCAGAAGCCCGTCCTCGCGCACCAGCGTGCGCAGCTCCAGCCCATGGCCTTGCGGCATCGATATCCCTCCCGTTCACGCGGCGGCTTCCGCCTGCCGACGTCACATAGGGCCCTCCGCGGCCAAGCAGAAGCCCTCTTAGGAAAAGATGTGGCGTCCGGGTCGCGTCTTAGAAACTTCGGTAGGATAACGATGAAATTTGTGTGGCGAAGCTGAAACAAATGATCCGTACTTCCCTCACTCAGGCCGCCCACTCCAGAGGCGGCCGAGGGGAGGAAAACCATGATGCAGCGCGGGATTCTCTGCAGTACGTCCGCCGTAGCCGCGGTTCTGGTCGTCGGTGCAGCTGGTGAGGCGGCGGCCCAGGCGCCGGCGGCCTCGACGCCCCGGACCATCGACGAAGTGGTGGTCACCGCCCAGCTCCGGGAACAGAGCCTGCAGGACGTGCCCATCGTGGTGACGTCGGTGAACGCCCAGCAGCTGCGCGACGCGGGCATCCGCGACATCAAGGACCTGACCATCGCAGCGCCGGGCCTCACGGTCACCTCCACCAGCAGCGCAGCCATCACCACGGCCCGGATCCGTGGGATCGGCACGGTGGGCGACAACCCGGGCCTGGAGTCCTCGGTAGGGGTGGTGATCGACGGGGTGTACCGGCCGCGGAACGGCGTCGCCTTCAGCGACCTGGGCGAGCCCGAGCGGATCGAGGTGCTGAAAGGGCCGCAGGGCACCCTGTTCGGCAAGAACACCACCGCCGGGGTCATCAATATCATGACCAAGCGGCCGGAGATGGACTTCGACGCCACCTCCGAGGTCACCATCAGCAACTATGAGGGCTTTGGCGCCGCCATCGGCATGACCGGCCCCCTGGTGCGCGATCAGGTGGCCGCCCGGCTATACGTCGCCGCCCGGGAGCGCGACGGCTACTACAAGAACGCCAACAACCCCGACATCAACGACCAGGACTTCTACACCGGCCGCCTGCAGGTGCTGTTCGAGCCCACGGACAGGCTGCAGATCAATGTGGCGGCCGATTACACCCGCCGGGACGAAAGCTGCTGCGGGGCGGTGCAGATCTTCAACGGCCCCACGGCGGCCATCATCAGCGCCCTGGCTCCCGGCGGTCTCGCCGACCCGCCGGACATCGACGAGTTCCGCGACTACAGCAACCGGAGCTTCAAGAAGAAGATCACCGACAAGGGGATCTCGCTGCAGGCCGACTGGGAAACGCCCTGGCTCGGCGGCGCCCAGTTGACTTCCATCACCGCCTACCGGAAGTGGCGGCAGAAGGGCGGGACGGACGTCGACTGGACTGCGGCGGACATTCTCTACTCACCGGGCCTGGAGGATCCCGACCCCGGCTCGACCACCTTCAAGACCTTCACCCAGGAGGTGCGCTACGCCGGGAGCACCGAGCGGCTGAACTGGCTCATCGGCGCCTTCTATTCCGAGGAGGACCTTGATCTCCACGTCCGGACGGTGGGCTACGGGCGGCAGTTCGAGCCCTACCTCAGCGCCCTGCTGAGCAATCAGCTGCCCCTGTTCACGGGCCGGCCGGCGGACGGCTCGACCTGGGTCGCCGGCAACGGGCAGGACGACGACTATCACCAGAAGGAGCAGGGCTTCGCCCTCTTCACCAACAACAGCTTCCAGGTGACCGAGCAACTCGAGCTGACGGCGGGCGCCCGCTACACCTGGGAGGAGAAGGACCTCGTCACCTTCTGGCGCAACAGCGACGGCGCGATCGGCTGCGCCACCGCCTTGGCCCGGGCCCAGGCGATCGGCGGCCCGGTTCCCGCCAACGGGGCGCTGATCCAGGCCGGCGGTCTGCTCGGCAGCGGGCCTTACCAGCTGATCTGCTCCACCGCGGGCAATCCGCGCTTCGCCCAGATCGGCCGCAATGTGCAGGACCTCAAGGAGGAGAAGTTCACCGGCACGGTGAAGGCCGCCTTCCGATTCAATGAAGCGGTCCTGGCCTATGCGTCCTACGCCCGGGGCTACAAGGCCGGCGGCTTCAACCTCGACCGTATCGCCTCCACGGTGCAGACGGTTCCCGGCCAGGCGACCGCGCCGGTGCTGGACACCAGCTTCGCCCCGGAGACGGTGGATTCCTACGAGGTCGGGGTGAAGAACACCCTGCTCGACAACTCGCTGCTGCTGAACGCCACGGTCTTCTATCAGGACTACAGCGACTTCCAGCTCAACGCCTTCAACGGCCTGGTCTTCACCGTCACCTCGGTGCCGAAGGTGGTGTCGAAGGGCGTGGACGTGGACTTCCTGTGGTTCACGCCCATCGAGGGGCTGACCCTCAACGGCGGCGTGACCTATGCCGAGACCTACTATCCCGAGAGCACGCCTGTGGCGCTCGGCGGTAACCTGCCCGGCGCGCGCCTGTCGCTGGCGCCGCTGTGGTCGGGCTCGCTGGCGGTCACCTATGAGCGCGACCTGACGGCCGACCTCATGGGCCGGATCGCCGTCAACGCCAAGAGCGTCTCGTCATACAACACCGGCTCGGACCTCCATCCGATCAAGAACCAGCCCGGCTACACGGTGGTGAACGCCCGGGTAGCCATCGGCTCCCAGGACGACCGCTGGAGCCTGGAGGCCTGGGCCCAGAACCTGTTCGACGAAGTCTATTACCAGGTGGCCTATGACGCCCCGTTCCAGCCGGGCTCGTTCAACGCCTTCCTGGGCCAGCCGCGGACCTACGGCCTGACCCTGCGGTTCAACTACTGAGCGGAATGCGGGGCGCCGAAGACGGCGCCCCGTGACCCAGACCCTAGGGCCGGGCCTTGCGCGGCAGGGCCTCGATCTCGGCAGGGGTCAGCTTGCGGATCTCGCGCACCAGGCAGCGTTGCGGACCGATGGGCGAGGGCGTGATGATCTCGGCGTCCAGGCCCTGGCAGATGGAGTTGCCGGCGCGGGCCACCAGGGCGATGCGCTGGGTCCAGTCGATCTCCGGGCAGGTCCCGAAGATCTCCATGCGATAGACGTCGCGGACTCCGACGCGGACGTTCACCACGCGGTCGTCCTGGGCGGCGAAGTTGTTGACCTCGCTGGCCCAGAAGCACTGCCGTTTCGGCTTGGCCGGAGCCTCAGCTTCCACGGGCGACTTGGCCGTCGCGCCTTGCGGCGCGGCGAGGCCGAGCGCCACGAGCCCGAGCGCGGCGGCGGCGATGCTGGTTCTGATCTTCATGTCTCGGTTCCTTGGTGAAGGAATGTCCCCCGAGCGCCCGTGATTATAGGGAGGCTTCACCGGTTCCGGAACGGCGCCGCTTGGCGAAACGGGAGGGGGCGACGAGGTCTTGCGCCGCCGCCGCCAGGGGCGAAGGCGCGCCCAGGGCCAGGGCCGCCACATGCTCGGCCAGCAGCGGAGCCATGGCGAAGCCACGCGAGCCGAAGCCCGTCAGGGCGAAGACGCCGGGCGAGCCGACCTGGCCTGCGATGGGCAGACGGTCCGGCGTGGCGGCGCGCACGGCGGCGCGGCCTTCCAGCGGCGCATCGGCGAGACGGGCGGCCAGGTCCGGCAGGACCTTGGCCAGGACAGCCAGGTTGCGGGCGTGGTCCTCGGGCCGCAGATCGGCCCCTGCGTCGTCCCGGTCGTGGGTGGCCCCGAACAGCACGCCGTCGCGGGTCGGGATCGCATAGCCGCCCCAGGCGAGGGCCGCGCCGATGGCCAGGCGCGCCGCCCAGCTTGCCTGGCCGCGCACCGGCTGGAGCGGCAGGTCTGGCGCCAGGTCCTGGGCGCCGAGGCCGGCGGCGATGATCACCGCGTCGGCCTCGAGGGCCGCAAGGTCGCTGACCCGGGCACGGCGCATGTCTCCCGTCCAGGCGGCGAGGACGCGGGCGGGCTCGATCACCAGGGCCTGCCGCTGGTCGAGGGCCGCCGGGGCCGGGACGCCGAGGCGGGCGGCGACCGCCTCGGGCGGCAGGACCGCGAGGCTGTCCGGCTCGAAGAGGTCGGAGGCGGCGATCTTCTCGAACCGGGCCGTATCGCGCTCGGCCATGGCCAACTGCAGGACGCCCTCGGCGATCAGGGCATCGGGCAGGTCTCGATAGAGGCCGATGGCCCGGGCGAAGCCGCGGGCGAAGAGGGCGGCGGGGACGCCCAACCCGGCGTCCAGACGGGGCGTCACCAGGGCGGCGGGATTGCCCGAGCCGCCCGCCCCAGGGCCTTCCGCCTCGAAGATGGTCGCTTCGCCGCCGAGGGCGCGGACGGCCCGGGCGGCGGCGGCGCCCGCGATCCCCGCGCCGACAATGGCCACCCGCCGGGCGGCCGGGTCCTGGGCCTTGCCGGAGAAATGGGCCTCGAGCCGCTCGCGCTTGCGGCCGAAGCCCGGCCGCTTCTCCACGGCGAAGCCGGCGGCGGCCAGCCCACGGCGCACCTGACCGGCGACGGTGAAGGTGGCGGCCCTCGCCCCCGGGGCGGAGCATGCGCCCACCAGCGCCAGGATCTCGTCGGCCCACATCTGCGGATTGAGCGCGGGCGAGAAGCCGTCGAGGAACCATGCGTCGGCCCGGCCCGTCCAGTCGGTCAGGGCCTCGGCCACATCGCCGACGTAGACGTCGACGATGGCCGCGAGGTGGGGCAGCTCGATCCGGTGCAGGCCACGGGCGCGGCCGGGCCAGCGGTCGGCGAGGGCCGTGGTCACCTCGGCCAGTTCAGGCCAGCGCGACAGCGCCCGCCGCGCCTCGTCGGCGCTGATCGGAAAGCCTTCCACCGTGAACACGTGCAGCCGCCCTTGCGGCGGGCGGGTGCGGCGCCAGAGGTCGAGGAGGGCGGCGATGTTGAGGCCGGTGCCGAAGCCGAGTTCGGCCACGGTGAACCGGCGCCGGCTCGCCCAGGCCTCGGGCAGGCCGCACCCTTGCAGGAAAACGGCCCGTGTCTCGGCCAGCCCGTCTTCGGACGAGAAATAGACATCGCCGAACAGCCGCGAGCGGGGCTGGCCGTCGGGGGTCCAGTCAAGCGGGCTTCCGGTCATGGCGTCTTCGGGCATGGAAAAGGGCCGCCTTGTGCAGGCGGCCCTCGTTTAAGGCAAACCTCGCCCCGCGCTTAGCGGTTCTCGGCCGGGGCCTCGGCGGCGGGTGCTTCGGTCGTATCGCCCGCGGCGGAGGCCGCATCGGCGGCGGCGGCCTCCATGGCGGCCTCGGCGTCGGCCGGCAGTTCCGCGGCTTCGGTGGTCTCGGGCGTCCCCGAGCCCTCGGTCTTCGAGCAGGCGGCCACGGCCAGGGCGGCGACGGCTGCGCCCGCCACGAGCAGCCGGCGGAGGAGTTCGTGGGTCATGTGCGGCTGGTCCTTCCTCGATGTGATGGGCGCGGTGCGATGGCCGCCGCGCCGGCAGGAGATAGGCGGCCGCCCCTGGGCGCGACAAGGCCGCGCCGGGCGGCGGTCAGGCCTCGTTGGGGATGTTCGACAGGGCTTCTTCCAGCTCCAGGAAGCTGGGCTGGGCGCCGGAGGGAACGCTGCCGCGGCCGATTTCCACCGAGATCTGGGCGGCGTTGCCGTGCAGGTGAGCCACCAGCACCGACTGAATGATCCGGTAGAAGGCGCCTTCCTCCTCGACGATCTCCTTCAGGCGTGTGGCCATGGGGCCGACCAGGCCATAGGCAAGGAACACGCCCAGGAACGTGCCCACCAAGGCCGAGCCGATCATCTGGCCGAGGATTTCCGGCGGCTCGGTGATGGCGCCCATGGTCTTGATGACCCCCAGTACGGCGGCCACGATGCCCAGGGCCGGCAGGGCGTCGGCGAGGCTCTGCAGGGCGTGGCTGGGCGCCAGGGCCTCGTGGTGGTGCTTGTCGAGCTGCTTCTCCATCGCATCCTCGACCTGATGGGGATCCTCCAGGTTCATGGTCATCATCCGCAGGGTGTCGCAGATGAAGTCGATGGCGAAGTGATCCTTCATGATCTTCGGGAAGCGGGTGAAGATCGAGCTTTCGGTGGGGTTCTCGATGTGGCTTTCCAGGGCGATGACGCCCTTGGACTTCATGGTCTTGGTGAGCAGGAACAGCAGGCTGAGCAGGTCGCGATAGTCGGACGCCTTCCACTTGGGGCCCGAGAACACCTTGCCCAGGCCGCTGGCCGTGGCCTTGATGACCGGCATCGAGTTGGCGATCAGGAAGCTGGCCACGCCGGCGCCGCCGATAGCCATCAGCTCATGCGGCAACGCGTGGAGGATCACCCCCATGTTGCCGCCCGAGATGATGTAGCTGCCGAACACGAGCACGAACAGCAGCACGATGCCGACGATCTGGAACATGGACTCCCCCGAAGGTGGCCGGCAGCATCGGGGTTAATGTTTAATGTCCCGTGAGCGGCGCCGTAGCAGTGTTGCGCGAAGGGGTTTGCGCGACGCAGGTTCCGGCGTAAGCGGGGCGGCGATGTCCAGCACCGCGTCCTCCCAGGGCGGCATATCCCGCCGGCCGTTCGCCATCATCTTCGGCGTTTCCCTGGCGACAGCGCTTGGCAATACCGGGCTGATCTCGGTTCTGCCCGCCATCGGCCGTTCGATCGGCATCCCGGACCCGATGGTGGCGGCGATCTTCTCGCTTTCGGCGGTGCTGTGGGCCGTCTCCTCGCCCTGGTGGGCGAGGGCCTCGGACCGCTACGGCCGCAAGCCCCTGATGATGGTCGGCCTGTCCGGCTTCATGGTTTCCATGGCCCTGTGCGGCGTGGTGGTCAGCGCAGGCCTGCGCCACTGGGCTGCGCCGATGGTGATCTTCGGCCTGTTCCTGGTGGCCCGGGCGCTGTTCGGCCTCTTCGGGGCGGCGTCCAACCCGGCCACTCAGGCCTATGTGGCCGAACGCACTGCGCCCGAGAAACGGACCCAGGCCATGGCCAGCCTCGCGGGCGCCTTCGGCCTCGGCACCGTCATTGGCCCGTTCCTCGCGCCGCTGTTCGTCTATCCGGTGGTGGGGCTGGCGGGCCCCCTGTTCACCTTCGCCCTGATCGCGGCGGGCATGCTGTTCGTGGTCTGGCGTTTCCTGCCCGAGACGCCCGTACCGAAGGAGGCGAAGCGGCCGCTCAAGCCGGTGGTGGCCGGCGCGCCCAAGGAGCCGCCCATGTGGCGCGACCGGCGGGTCACGCCCTTCCTGATCTACGGCTTCATCGTCGCCACCTGCCAGACGGCCCAGGCCCAGACCCTGGGCTTCCTGATCATCGACAAGCTCAGCATGTCGCCCACCGAGGCGCAGTACTTCATCGCCATCGCCATGATGTTCGGCGCCCTCGCGGGACTGCTCGCCCAATGGGGCCTGATCCGCATGTTCCAGATGACGCCCCGCCAGCTGCTGCGCTGGGGCGTGGGCGTGGCGGCGGTGGGCAACCTGGCTGTCGCCCTGGCCCCCGACTACTACGTGGTGGTGGCCGGCTATGCGATCTCCAGCCTCGGCTTCGGCTTCGCCCGGCCAGGATTCACCGCCGGCTCGTCCATCGCCGTGAGCATGGGCGAACAGGCCCGGGTCGCTGGCCTCATCGCGGCGGTGAACGGCATCAATGTGGTGCTCGCTCCGCTGTTCGTCTGGCTCTACCAGCACATCGGGTCGGCGCCGTTCCTGCTGAACACGGCGTTGATGGTGACCATGCTGGCCTACGCCTTCCGCAATCCGCAGCTCAGGAACGCCGACCCCGAGCCGGCGTCCCGCGAAGCCGCCACGGCGGCCACCCTGGAAAAGCGGGACGAGGGCGGGGTTTAGCCACTGAAGGCGTCGTCTTCCGTAGTCTAGCTGACGCCGGCCTCGGCCTTCAGTTTCTGCACCATTTCGGGCGACAGATAGCCGTCGGCCACCAGGCCGCGGGCCTTCTGCCAGGCGCGCAGGGCCGTGCGGGTGTTCATGCCCACCACCCCGTCGGGTGTTCCGGCGTTGAAGCCCAGGGCGTTGAGGGCCCGTTGCGCGGTCATCCGGTCAACCAGCGCCAGCGGCTGCTCCTGCGGCCAGGGGCGCACGACGCCGCCGGAGCCCAGGAAGCTGTCCGCCAGCATTCCGACCCCGAGGGCGTAGGCCAGGCTGTTGTTGTACTTGCGGATGGCGAAGTGGTTGGGGAACAGCAGGAAGAGCGGCCCCTTGGCGCCCGCAGGCGCCACCAGCTGGGCCTGGGCCTGTTGGTCGGCCTCGGCCCAGGGCTGGCCATCGGCGCGGACGACGCCGCGCGCGGCCCATTCCACGGGCGTCAGCCTGGGGCCTTCGGTGAGGCTATAGTCGAAGCCTTCGGGGACGGTGACCTCCCGGGCCCAGCTCTGGCCACGCACCCAGCCGCCTTTGGCCAGCAGGTTGGCGGCCGAGGCCAGGGCGTCGGCGCGCGAGCCCCAGATGTCGCGCCGGCCGTCGCCGTCGAAGTCGACGGCGGTTGAGAGGAAGGTCGAGGGAATGAACTGGGTCTGGCCCATGGCCCCGGCCCAGGAGCCCTTCAGGCGCGAGCGCGGATGCTCGCCCGACTGGATGATCTTGAGCGCCGCGATCAGCTCGCCCTCGGCCCAGGCCCGGCGGCGGCCCTGGGCGGCCAGGGTGGCCACCGAGCGGATCACGTCCATGTCGCCCTGGATGGCGCCAAAGCTGCTTTCCAGCGCCCAGATGCCGATCAGGATCTCGCGGGGGACGCCGTAGCGCTCCTCGATGGCCGGAAATTCGGTCACGTCCGCCCGGCGCCGCTGGCCCACGTCCGCCCGATCGGCCGTCACCACGCCCTTGAGATAGGCGCTCACTGGCCGGGAGAATTCGGGCTGGCGGCTGTCGAGGGCGGCCACCCGCGGGTCGGGCGTGAGGCCGGCCATCTCGCGCTGCAGGACGTCGGGCCGAATCCCCGCAGCCAGGGCCCGGCCCTGGAAGTCCGCGGCCCAGGCGTCGAAGATCATGTCGCCCGAGGCCGTGGGCGGCGTCACCGAAGGCGCGGGGGATGGCGCAGGCGCAGGCGCGGGCGCCTCCGCGGGGGGCGGTTCCGGGGCGATGGCGGGCGGGAGCGGCCTCTGCGGGCTGGCGCAGCCGGCGAGGACATAGAGGGCGAGCAGGTAACGACGACGCATCATTGGATATCTAGTCCGGGGCGGGCCAAGCCCCAATCACAACGCCGTCAGGTTGACGAAAGCCGCCTGCCCCCGTATATGCGCGCCCTCCTGTTGAAACCGGGGCCTCACCGCCCCCCAGATGTATACGGTCATGAAGGTCAGAAGCTCGCTCAAGTCGCTCAAGACGCGCCACCGCGACTGCAAGCTCGTGCGCCGTAAGGGCCGCATCTACGTCATCAACAAGACCGATCCGCGCTACAAGGCCAAGCAAGGCTAAGCAGGCCGGGCGCGCCGGAGGCTCGTGAGCGAGCCTCGGCTGTGTCTTGTGCGCGACGCGCGCACGCTCCACGCCAGGAGTTTCAAGGAACCGGCCGATCTGGACCGGTTCCTTTGGCATGTCTGCATCATGGGTTCGGCGCCGCCGCCGAGGCCGTCAGACCCCGTTGCGCACCAGGTCGAAGAATTCCTGCCGGGTGCGGGGATCGTCCCGCACCTCGCCCAGCAGGTGGCTGGTGGTGAGCCGCGAGCCCGGGGTGTTCACCCCGCGCATGGTCATGCAGGAGTGTTCGGACACGATCACCACGCCCACGCCCTTGGGATCGAGGATGTCCTGGATGGCCTCGGCGATCTCGGCGGTGAGTTTCTCCTGGATCTGCAGGCGGCGGGCGAAGCCGTGCACCACCCGGGCGAGCTTTGAGATGCCGACCACGCGGTTGCGGGGCAGGTAGCCCACATGGGCCTTCCCGAGGAACGGCAGCATGTGGTGCTCACAGAAGCTGACCACCCGGATGTCCTTCAAGATCACCAGCTCGTCGTAGCCGCCCACCTCGTCGAAGGTGCGCTGCAGATATTCCCGCGGATCGGTTTCGTAGCCGGAGAACAGCTCGCGGTAGGACTTCACGACCCGCTTGGGAGTGTCGAGCAGGCCTTCCCGGTCGGGATCGTCGCCGGCCCATTCGATGAGGGTCCGGACCGCCGCCAGGGCTTCCTCCTCGGTCGGGCGCCGCTTGCCTTCGGACATGTCAGAACCTTCCGCGTCGATGCGTCTCAACGGACAGGTTCTAGTCGAGGTTCATGCCTGCATGACAGTCCCCTCGCGGGCCGCTAATAGACCGCGCCTTCCCTGCCGCCCTCGACATGAGATAGAGCTTAGCCATGGCTGACGACGCTTCCGCCCATTCCGACGTGCTGAACGCCACCGCCCAGGGGCAGCTGAAAAGCATCATCGAGCGCGTCGAGCGCCTGGAGCAGGAGAAGGCCGAGATCGCCGAGCAGATCAAGGAAGTCTTCGCCGAGGCCAAGGGCAACGGCTTCGACGTGAAGGTCCTGCGCAAAGTGATCCGCCTCCGCAAGCAGGACCGCGCCAAGCGGCAGGAGGAAGAGGCGATCCTCGAGCTCTACCTCTCGGCGATCGGAGAGATTTGAAGCGCAAGGCGCCCCTCTCGCCTTACGAGGCCCAGAAGGCGGCCGCCAAGCGCGCCGCCCTCAACGCCCTCAAGCGCGCCCGCCGGACCGCCGACAAGGCGGGCGTCACGCTCTCCGACTGGGAGGGCGAATTTCTCGGCAGCGTCGCTGAACGCGTGAAGACCTACGGCCGCGCCTTCGCCGATCCCGAGAAGGGCGCGCCGGGTCAGGCCCTTTCGGTCATGCAGACCGTCAAGCTCAAGGAAATCGCCGCCAAGGCGAAGGGTGAGAAGAAGGGGCTTCAGCGCAAACCGTTCAAACGCAGGCGAACCTCGGATGACTGAACGTCCGGCGCTGGCCGCCGCCGTCCTGCTGCTCGCCCTGAGCCCGCTGCCGGCGCTCGCCCAGACCTGCCGCCTTCCTGACCGCATACAGCCCGCGCCGGCCAAGCCGCCGCCGAAGGGCGAGGTCTCGAAGACCCGGGCCGACCATCATGTGCTGGCCATCAGCTGGTCGCCCGAGCACTGCCGCACGAGCCGCGATCCGCTTCAGTGCCGGGACAACAGCTTCGGCTTCGTCCTGCATGGCCTTTGGCCGAGCGCCCGGAGCGGCCCCCATCCGCGCTACTGCGCCGCCGCCCCGCCGCTGGCGCCGGCCACCGTGCGCCGGCATCTGTGCATGACCCCGTCGGTCGATCTGCTGCAGCACGAATGGGCCGCGCACGGGACCTGCGGCTGGACGAGCCCCGAGGCCTATTTCCAGCAGGCGGCGAGCCTGATGCGCGGCTTGCGGCTGCCTGATCTGCCCGGGCGGAGCATGACCGCCGGAGAGCTGCGGGGCCTGTTCGTGGCGGCGAACCCCGGGCTTCACCGGAACGCCATCCGCATCAAGGTGACGAGCGGCAACCGCTTCGAGGAAGTGGGGATCTGCTACGACCTGAAATACCGGCCCATCGCCTGTCCCACGGGCGTGGGAACGCCCGACAAGGTGGTGATCCGGGTGACGCCCCGGGCGGGCCAGAGGGCGCCGGCGCGGAACGGCTAGGCGGCCTCGTTGGCCTCGCCGCCCTTGATCAGGTTCTCCAGCCCGTTCTCGCGGACCTTCCGATAGAGCGTCGAGCGGCCGATGCCGAGGCGGCGGGCCACCTCGCTCATGTGGCCGGCATAGACCTCGATGGCGTGCTGGATGAGGTCGCGCTCGATTTCCTCCAGGGGGCGGATATGCCCCTTGTGGTCGAGGATGCGCACCGGGCTTTCCGGAACCGGCAGGGCCGCGGCGAGCTCGGCGGCCGAGGGGACCGACGCTGGCGCCGGCGCCGACGCCGCCTCGGGCGGCGGCATGGCGATCCCCGAGATGGCCGGGAAGTCGTGCGGCTGCAGATAGGGGGCGTCGGCCAGCACGATGGCCCGATAGACGGTGTTCTCCAGCTGGCGGACATTGCCCGGCCAGTCGAAGGCGGTGAGGCAGGCCAGCGTCTCCGGGCTCGCGCCGACCACGGCCTTGCCTTCCTCCACATTGAAGCGGCGGATGAAGTGGTCGACCAGCGCCGGGATGTCCTCCTTGCGCTCGCGCAGGGCCGGCGCCTCGATGGGGAAGACGTTCAGGCGGTAATAGAGATCCTCGCGGAAGCGGCCTTCGGCCACGGCCTGGGACAGGTCGCGGTTGGTGGCCGAGACGATGCGCACGTCCACCTTCACCGAACGCTTGGCGCCGATGGGATCGATCTCGCTCTCCTGCAGGGCGCGCAGAAGCTTCACCTGCATGTCGAGGGGCAGTTCCCCGACCTCGTCGAGGAACAGGGTGCCGCCGTTGGCCTCCTGGAACTTGCCCAGATGCCTGTCGGTGGCGCCGGTGAAGCTGCCCTTCTCGTGGCCGAACAGGATGCTCTCGACGAGGTTCTCGGGAATGGCGCCGCAGTTCACCGCCACGAACGGCTTGCCGGCGCGGTCGGACGAGCCGTGAACGGCCCGGGCGATGACCTCCTTGCCGACGCCGCTCTCGCCCGTGATCAGGATCGGGATGCCCGACTTGGCGGCCCGCTCGCCCAGGCGCTTGACCATGACCATGGCGGGCGAGGCGCCGATCAGATCGTCAAAGGTGGTGCGGCCGCTCGCGTGCTTCTTGAGGCGGTCCACCTCGCCCTTCAGGGCGCCCATGGACAGGGCGTTGCGGATCGAGACGATGATCCGTTCGGGCGAGGCGGGCTTGACGAAAAAGTCGATGGCGCCGGCCTGCATGGCCTGCACCACGGTGTCGATGCCGCCCGTGGCGGTCACCACGATCACCGGCTGGGTGAAGCCGCGGGCGCGCATCTCCGCAAGCGTGTCCTGCCCAGAGATGCCCGGCATCACGAGGTCGAGCAGCACCACGTCGGCCGCCCCGCCGGACGCCAGACGCGCGATCGCCTGGTCGCCGGACTCGGCGTGCGCGACCGCGAAGCCCTCGCGTTCCAGGACGGCCTGGATCAGTCGGCGTTGCGTGGGGTCGTCATCGACGACCAGGACCGTTTTGGCCATGAAAACACCCACCCCATTCGGCTCGGGCGCCCGTTCTGGACGACACCGTTGTTGTCCCCGTTTGATACAGGGCAGGGGTAAAGGCGGGGTTTCGCAGACCTGAGTCGGAGGTTAACGGCGCCCGGGTTATCCGACCGGCGCCAAGGTGGCCTTTGGCGTCGGCTCGGGCAGGGTGAAGCGGCGCAGGAAGGCCTGGACCAGCGGGCCGATGGCCAGGGCGTAGACCACAGTGCCGACGCCCACCGTCCCGCCCAGCATCACGCCTGCCGCCAGCACCGTCAGTTCGATGCCCGTCCGCACCCGGCGCAGGGGCCAGCCGGTGCGGCGGGCGAGGCCCGTCATCAGCCCATCCCGCGGGCCGGGGCCGAGGCCCGCCCCGATGTAGAGGCCGCCGGCGAGGCCGTTCATCAACACGCCGACGACGAGGAACAGGACCCGCAGTGGGTAGCCGTCGATGTCGGGGATCAGCGGGGCCGTGGCGTCCACCGCCAGGCCGATGACGATGACATTGGCGATCGTGCCGACGCCCGGCTTCTGGCGCAGGGGAATCCACAGGAGCAGCACCAGGGCGCCGATCAGGCAGACCACCAGGCCGAAAGACAGCGGCGTCTTTCCGGTGACGCCCTCGTTCAGCACGCCCCAGGGCTCAAGGCCGAGGCCAGCCTCCAGCATCACCGAGACGGAGAAGCCGTACAGCGCGAGGCCGGCGAACAGCTGGATCAGGCGGCGGATCATCATCGTCAGCGAAGTGGGCTCAACTGGCCTTGGAATAAATGGCCAGTTGACGTAGCGTGGCCACATGTCTCCTCGCCGCATCCGGGCTGCTTCTCTCACGCGCCTGCTGGGCGCGTGGCGGAGCGATCAGTCCGGTCCCGCCTATCGCCAGCTGGCCGACGGTCTGCGCCTGCTGATCCTTGACGGGCGACTGCCCCTGGATGTGGTGCTGCCTGGCGAGCGGGAGCTGGCGGCGGCCCTGGAGGTCAGCCGCACCACGGTCACCGGCGCCTTCGCGCGTCTGCGCGAGCAGGGATTCCTACAGAGCCGTCAGGGCGCGGGGGCGCGCACGCGGCTGCCGACGGGGCCGGGCCAGCGCGACGCCGGGCCACTGATCCGCCCCAGCGAGCCGGGCGTGATCGACCTCATCGTCGCGGCCATGCCGGCGGGGGAGTTCGTGCATCAGGCCTATGCCAAGGCCATCGAGGCGCTGCCGGCCCACCTGCCTCACCATGGCTACGAGCCGGTGGGCCTGCCGGTCCTGCGCGAGGCCATCGCCGACCGCTACACCCGCCGGGGCCTGCCGACCGCGCCGGATCAGGTGCTGGTGACGCACGGCGCCCAGCATGCCTGGGCCCTGATGCTGCGCCTGCTGACCGGGCCGGGCGACCGGGTGGTGATCGACCACCCCACCTATCCCAACGCCATCGACGCCATTCTGCGGGCCTCTTGCCGGCCGGTGCCCGTGAGCCTGCCGCCGGGCGAAGGCTGGGACGTTGAGGGCGTCGTCGCCGCCTTCCAGCAGAGCGCGCCGCGTCTGGCGCATCTGGTGCCGGACTTCCACAACCCCACCGGCCGCTGGATGGATTTCGCCGCCCGGGAGGCGATCGCCGCGGCCGGTGCCCGGACCCGCACGGTGGTGGTCTTCGACGAGACCATGCTCGATCTGGCGCTGGATGGCCTTCGGGCCTCCTACGGCTTCGCCGAGCCGCCGGGCTCGGTGGTGCGACTGGGGTCCACGGGCAAGAGCTTCTGGGGCGGGCTGCGGATTGGCTGGATCCGGGCCGAGCCTGACATGATCGCCGCCCTCGGCCGGATGCGGGCCTCCATCGACCTTGGCACCCCGGTGCTGGAGCAGCTGGCCGCTGCGGCCCTGCTGCAGGACGACGAGGCGGCGCTGGCCGCGCGTCGTGCGGACTTGCGGGCGCGCCGGGACCTCCTGGTGATGCTGGCGGCCGAGCGGCTTACGGACTGGCGGGTGAGCCCGCCGCCGGGCGGGCTGTCGGTGTGGGCCGAACTGCCGGCGCCGGTGTCGAACGCCCTGGCGGCCACCTGCGAGCGGCATGGCGTGCGCATCGCCGCCGGGCCGCGATTCGGCGTGGACGGCGCCTTCGAGCGCTTCGTGCGCCTGCCGTTCACCCTGCCGTCGGAGCCCATGAGCGAGGCCATCGACCGCCTCGCCGCGGCCTACGGACGCCTGCGGCCCCAGGCGGCCCATCCCGCCGAGCCCGTGGCCCGGGCGGTGGTCTGACGCAGCGGCAGTCTTGCCGCCCCCTCCGCTGAGCGCTCTATAGTCCCGCCCAAGGCCGGTCCAGCCAATGAGACGGCCGTCGGGAGGGCGTCATGAATATCATCCGGTTCGGTCTCATCGCGGCTGCGGTGCTCAGCCTCGCCGCCTGCCAGAAGGGCGGCGTCGCGAACGTCGACGGCAAGCGGATCGCCGAGGCCGACGCCAACGGCGAGTGGCTCTCCTACGGCAAGGGCTATTCCGAGCAGCGCTTCTCGCCGCTCGACCAGATCAACACCGGCAACGTCGGCCAACTGGGCCTGGCCTGGTACGCCCAGTTCGACACCGACCGCGGCCAGGAGGCGACGCCGCTGGTGGTGGACGGGGTGCTCTACACCACCACCGCCTGGTCCAAGGTCTACGCCTTCAACGCCAAGACCGGCGAGCGGCTGTGGGCGTTCGATCCGAAGATCGAGGGCTCCAAGGCCGTCGATGCCTGCTGCGACGTGGTGAACCGCGGCGTCGCCATCTGGAAGGGCCGGGTCTATGTGGGGACGTTGGACGGGCGGCTGATCGCCCTCGACGCCAAGACCGGGGAGCAGGTCTGGTCAGTCCAGACCACCGATCCCGCCAAGCCCTACACGATCACGGGCGCGCCGCGGGTCATCAAGGACAAGGTGCTGATCGGCAACGGCGGCGCCGAGTTCGGCGTGCGCGGCTACATCACCGCCTATGACGCCGCCAGCGGCGAGCAGGTGTGGCGCTTCTACACCGTGCCCAACCCCACCGGCGCGCCCGATGGGGCGGCCTCGGACAGGGTGATGCGCGAGTTCGTCAACGCCACCTGGTCGGAGGGCGAATGGAAGAAGACCGGCGGCGGCGGCACGGCCTGGGATTCCATCGCCTACGATCCGGAGCTCGACCTCGTCTATTTCGGCATCGGCAACGGAACGCCCTGGAACCACAAGCTGCGGTCCGGCGGCCAGGGCGACAACCTGTTCGTCTCGTCGATCCTCGCCCTGAAGCCCGACACGGGCGAATACGTCTGGCACTACCAGACCACGCCGGGCGAGAGCTGGGACTACACGGCCACCCAGCATATCATTCTGGCCGAGCTGAACATCGGCGGCCAGCCGCGCAAGGTGCTGATGCAGGCGCCGAAGAACGGCTTCTTCTATGTGATTGACCGCGCCACCGGTCAGCTGATCTCGGCCAAGAACTACACCAACATCACCTGGGCGACGGGCGTGGACCTGAAGACCGGCCGGCCGATCGAGAATCCGGCCGCCCGCTACCAGGACGCCTCCACGGTGCTGCAGATCCCGGGGCCGCTGGGCGCGCACAACTGGCAGCCCATGGCGTTCAATCCCAAGACTGGCCTCGTCTATATCCCCACCAACGTCACGCCCTTCGCCTACACCGACGACAAGGGCTTCGGCTTCCGGGGCGCGGGCTGGAACACCGGCGTCGACTTCCTGACCAACGCCCTGCCCACCGACGAGGCGACGCTCAAGGCGCTCACCGCCATGATCAAGGGTCAGCTGGTGGCCTGGGACCCGGTGAACCAGAAGCCGGTCTGGACCGTCGAGCACCCCTATTTCTGGAACGCCGGCGTGCTGTCTACGGGCGGCGGCCTTGTGTTCCAGGGCGCCGCCGAGGGCCAGTTCCGGGCCTATGACGCGGCCAGCGGCAAGGAGCTGTGGGCCTATCCCACCGGCAATGGCGTGATCGCTGCGCCCATGACCTATGAGATCGACGGCGAGCAGTATGTGGCGATCATGGTCGGCGCCGGCGGCGGCGGCCAGATCTCCGCGCCGGCCTCACTGCCAGTCCGCACGCGGCTGCCCGGCCGGCTGCTGGTGTTCAAGCTGGGCGGAACGGCTCAGGCGCCGGCCTTCCCGTCGCCGCCCGAGCCGGCGCCGATCGAACTGGGGGCCCTGGAGCCGTCGTCGGGGGATGCGCAGCGCGGATTCGCCCTGTTTCACCAGAACTGCCAAGTCTGCCACGGTCCCAACGCCTCGGGCGCCTGGCTGCCGGACCTGAAGCGCTCGCCGATGCTGAACTCGGCCGAGACCTGGAAGGGCGTGGTGATCGACGGCCTCAGCGCCCCGCGCGGCATGGCGAGCTTCGCCCGCCTGCTGTCGCCGAAGGACGCCGAGGACATCCGCGCCTATGTCATCCGCGAGGCCCGCACCGCGGCGGCGGCGGAGCAGCCGGCGACCCAGGGCGCCCGCGGCCCGGCCGCCTAGCGGGGCAGGACGGCGGCGAACTGGTCGACGATCCAGTCGGCCTGGGCCCCCGTGAGGATCAGCGGCGGGGCGATGCGGATGATATGGTCGTGGGTCTCCTTGGCCAGGAGCCCGCGGCCCTGCAGCGCCTCGCAGACCTGGCGCGCGCCGCCCGCCTCGGGGTGCAGCTCCACGGCGATCATCAGGCCGCGTCCCCGGACCTCCTTCACCCCGCCCGCGTCGATGGCCGCGAGGCCGTCCCTGAGCCGTTCGCCAACCTTGGCGGCGTTCTCGATCATGCCCTCCTCTACCAGCACCCGCAGGGCGGCGCGGGCGACGGCGCAGGCGAGGGGATTGCCGCCGAAGGTGGAGCCGTGCTCGCCGGGATGCAGCACGCTCATCACCTCGGAGTTCGAGAGCACCGCCGAGACCGGGTAGAAGCCGCCGGACAGGGCCTTGCCGATCAGGGTCAGGTCCGCCTCGATCCCCTCGTGCTCCTCGGCCAGCAGCCTGCCGGTGCGCCCAAGGCCGGTCTGGATCTCGTCGAGGATGAGGATCACGTTCTCGCGGGTGCAGAGCTCCCGGGCGGCTTTCAGATAGCCGACCGGCGGGATGATCACCCCCGCCTCGCCCTGGATCGGCTCGAGCAGGACGGCGACGGTGTTGGGCGTGACCGCCGCCGCCAGGGCCGCGGCGTCCCCGAACGGCACGACCCGGAACCCCGGCGCGAAGGGGCCGAAGCCGCCGCGTGACACCGGATCGGTGGAGAAGCCCACGATGCTGATGGTTCGGCCGTGGAAGTTGTCGGCCGCGACGATGATCTCGGCGGCGCCGTCCGGCACGCCCTTGACCTCATAGCCCCACTTGCGGGCGACCTTGAGGGCGCTCTCCACGGCCTCGGCGCCCGAGTTCATGGGCAGCACCTTGTGCGACCGGGTGAGGGCGCAAAGTTCCTCGTAGAACGGGGCTAGCTGGTCGTTCCGGAAGGCCCGGGAGGTGAGCGTCAGGCGCTGCGCCTGCTGCACCATCGCCTCGAGGATCCTGGGGTGGCAGTGGCCCTGGTTCACCGCCGAATAGGCCGACAGGCAGTCGAGGTAACGGCGGCCTTCCACGTCCCAGACATAGACCCCGTCGCCGCGGGCCAGCACCACGTCGAGCGGCTTGTAGTTCCGGGCGCCGTAGAGGGTCTCCCGGGCGATGAAGCTCTGGGTCAGGGCGTTCTGCAGGGCGATGTCGTTCATCGACGTCCCTCCTATTCAGCGGCCAGGATGCGGGAGGCGGGAGCGCTCGTCCGGTTGAGCCGGAGGGTCATGCAGTAGGCGGCGCCGCCGGAGCGGATGAACGGGGCGAGGTCGATCTCGACGAGGGTGTAGCCCCGGGCCTGAAGCTTGCTCCGCAGGCTGTCCGGCGCCCGGGCCATGAAGATCCGGGAGTCCAGATTGACCGCGTTGACGCAGAAGGCCGCGGCCTCCTCGGCGGTGGCCTCGATCCGCAGGGGCTCGGGCACGCGGGCGCGGATGTCGGCCAGGCCGTCGGGCGTGAAAGCCGGCGGGTAGTAGAGCACATGGCCCCCGGCCAGCGGGCAGAAGCAGGTGTCCAGATGGTAGAAGGCCTCGGTGGCCAGATGCAGGGGCGCGACCTCCTGGCCGAAGGTCTCGCGCAGCACCTTGAGCGCGCCGCGGCTGGAGCGCGGGCCGTAGCCGGCCCAGAACAGCCCACGGTCATGATCCCAGATGGCGTCGCCGGCGCCTTCCTGGAACAGGCCTTCGGGCAGGTCGACGATCTCGGACACCACGCCCCGGGTTTTCAGGCGCTGGAACACCGAGCGGAACACTGCCTCCTCGCCTTGCCGCTCCGGATGGCGGAACCGGGCGAGCAGCACCTTGCCGTCCAGCACCACGGCGGCGTTAGCCGGGAAGACGAGGTCGGGCAGACCCTTTACCGCGCCGACGATCTCCACGTGGGCGCCGGCGGCCTGCAGGCCTTGCCTGAGCGCCTCAAAGCCGGCGCGCGCCTGGGCCGCCTGCTCGGGCGTCCAGGCGGCCGGATCCATCCAGGGATTGATCCGGTAGCTCACATCGAAACAGGCCGGATCGGTCATTACGAAGAACGGGCGACCGTCCATATGGAACCCCTCTCTTGAATGCTCGATCAGCGTGGTCTTCGGCTGCGCTAGCGAAAAGAGGCAGGACGCCCACACATCGCCGGTATTTTTGCCGGTCTGTCAGGCTATATTGTCGATATGATCGATGAGCTCGACCGGCGGCTGATCGCCCTGCTGCGCGCCGATTCCCGCACGCCCGCGGCGGTGCTCGCCAAGGCGCTGAAGGTGTCCCGGGGGACGGTTCAGAACCGTATCGAGCGTCTGGTAGCCCGGGGCGTCATCCAGGGCTTCACCATCCGCACCAAGCCCGAGATGGAGGCCAATCGCGTTCGGGCGATCATGTGCATCGAGATCGAGGGCGAGCGGGCGCGGGCGGTGGTGGCGGCCCTGCGCGGCTTTCCCGAGGTGGACAAGGTCCACTCCACCAATGGCCGCTGGGACCTGGTGGCCGAGCTGGACGTGGAGACCCTGGCCGAATTCAGCGACGCCCTGGACCGCATCCGCGAGATCGAGGGAATCGCCTCCACCGAAACCTCGATCCTGCTCGCGACGCAGAAGGCCTAGTCGCGGCCTGACCAAGGACTTCGGCGCCCTGCGTCGCCGCGTGGCGCCTCCCCTCAAGGGGAAGGATTGCCTATGTCTGTGTCCATGAACGCCCCCTTCAAGCCCGAGACCTTGCCCGAGTGGCGCCTGGACGACCTTTACGCCGGCCGCGAGGACCCCCGCATCACCGCCGATCTGCAGGCGGCCGCCGACATCAACGCCCGGTTGGTGGAGATGAAGGGCCAGTTCGTCGCCGCCCGCTCCGAGCCGAAGCTGCTGGGCGAGCGGCTGGACCTGGGCGTGCAGCTCTATGAGGACGCGACCAACGCCCTGTGGGGCGTCGGCGCCTATGCCTCGCTGGCGGCCTCGACGGCGCGCAATGACCCGGCGTGGTCCAAGTTCGAGGCAGACCTGCGTGCCCGCTCGGCGCAGATTGGGGCCGAAAGCCTGTTCTTCACCCTGGAGATCAACCAGCTGGAGGACGATGAGCTGGAGGCGGCCCTGGCGGCCCATCCGCCCGCCGCCCGCTGGCGGCCCTGGCTGCGGCGGGTGCGCCTGAACCGGCCGCATGAGCTTTCGCCCGAACTGGAGCGGCTGCTGGTGGACCGCAGCCCGGCGGTGGCCAACTGGGTGCGGCTGTCCGACGAGACCCTGGCGGGGCTGACCGCCAGGGTGGGCGGCGAGACCCTGACCCTGTCCGAGATTCTCAACCGCCTGTCCGATCCCGACGCCGGCCGCCGCAAGCAGGCCGCTCAGGCCCTGGCCAAGGCGCTGGAGCAACGCGCCCCCACCCTGGCCCTGTGCCTCAACACCCTGGCCTTCGAGAAACAGGTGGAGGATCGCTGGCGCAACTATCCGACGCCCGCCGCCGCCCGCCACCTGGCCAATGAGGTGGACGCCGACGCGGTGGAGGCTCTGGAGGCGGCGGTGGTCGAGGCCTATGAGCCTGTGAGCCATCGCTACTATCGGCTGAAGGCCAAGGTCATGGGCAAGGACGTCCTGGACCATTGGGACCGCAACGCCCCGCTGGAAACCACCCAGCCCAGAACCTACGCGTGGGATGAGGCCCGGGACATGGTGCTGGAAAGCTTCGAGGCCCTGGCGCCGAAATTCGCTGACACCGCCCGCACCTTCTTCGCCCAGCCCTGGATCGACGCCCGGCCGCGGGTCGGCAAGCAGTCGGGGGCCTATTCGCACCCGGTGACCTCCAACCGGCACCCGTACGTGTTCATGAACTACATGGGCGAGCGGCGCGACGTGCTGACCCTCGCTCACGAGCTGGGGCACGCCGTGCACCAGACCCTGTGCGCGCCGCTGGGCACCCTGCTGGCCGATACGCCCCTGACGCTGGCCGAGACGGCCTCGATCTTCGGCGAGGGGCTGGTGTTCGAACGTTTGCTGGCCGAGGCGACGCCCGCCGAGCGCCGGGGACTGCTGGCCGGCAAGATCGAGGACGGCCTCAATACGGTGGTCCGGCAGATCGCTTTCCACCGGTTCGAGACCCGCTTCCACGCCGCCCGCCAGCAGGGCGAGCTGTCGCCTGACGAGATCGGCGGCCTGTGGCTGGAGGTGATGGGCGAGAGCCTCGGCCCCGCCATCCGGCTCAACATGGGCTATGAGCACTACTGGGCCTACGTCAGCCACTTCGTGCATGCGCCGTTCTATGTCTATGCCTACGCCTTCGGGGACCTGCTGGTGCGCGGCCTGATGGAGAAGCGGCGGGAGGATCCGCAGGCCTTCGCCCCGCTCTACGAGCAGTTGCTCTCTGCGGGCGGGACCAAGACCTATGTGGAGGCCCTGGGCCCGTTCGGCCTCAACCCGCGGGAAAAGGCCTTCTGGGCCGCGGGCATGAAGCAGCTCGAGCGGCTGGTCGACGAGTTCGAGGCCCTCGTCTAGGCCGCCGCTTCGAAGGGCGCGAAGGCCAGGGGGCGTTCGTAGGGCGAGTCCGCCACGCCCAGGAGCTGCTTGAGGGTGCCGGCGCTGATGACGTCGCCTGTCATGGAGACCGCACCTCGGGCCTCGGCCTCAGCGTACCCCTCGTAGCCCATCCAGACGTGGATGAAGGTCTCGAGCTCGGCCGAGATGACGACATCCACCTCCTTGGCGTCGGGGGCCTTGAAACAGACTTCCACGTCGTCGGGGCGCAGGATGATCCACCAGTAGCGGCGGGCGGCATGGGCCTTGGGCACGCCGCGGAACTCCAGCCGCAGCACGATCTCGCGGTCCGGAAGCTGCCGCGGATCGATCTGGCGCTTCATGCTCCAGACCAGCAGGGTGGGGTCCATGTCGCCGGGGCCTAGCCGTCCCTGGCCGTAGCGCTGCCCCCAGCGGGACATCATGACGATGATGTCCCGGAAGGACTCGCCCGCCCGGGTCAGGCGGTAGAGCTTGCCCTGGGCAAGGGGCTCGGTGACCACGACACCGGCCTCCTCCAGCTCAGCCAGCCGCTGCACCAGCAGCGCCCGGGACATGGTCGGCATGCCGGCGTGCACCTCGGAGAAGCGTTTGGGCCCGAAGCACAGCTCGCGCACGATCAGCGGCGTCCACCGCTGGGCGAAAATCTCGGCCGTCTTGGCGACGGGGCAGAATTGTCCATAGCCCTTCATGCCGAAATCGTTGCTGGCAGAACGGTGTTCGACAAGTTCATTCTTCGAACTGGAGCGGAGAACGTCGTTCGGGGGATGAGGTCCGCACATTCGAGGACCCGACAATGACCACCACCACAATGACCAAAACGACGACCCCTCCGGCCGCTCAATCCGTCCGCATCGACTGGGTGCAGGCGGCGCACGAGGTCGGGCCGCAGATCGCGGCGCGGGCGGTCGAGGCCGACGCCACGGACACGTTCGTGGCCGAGAACCTCGCCCTCCTGAAGACGCGGGGCTTCCACACCGCAGGCGTGCCGGCTGAACTGGGCGGCGGGGGCGCCAGCCACGCGGAGCTGGCGCACATGCTGCGGACCCTGGCCCGCTACTGCGGTTCCACCGCGCTCGCCCTCTCGATGCACACCCATCAGGTGGCCCTGCCGGCCTGGCGCTGGCGGCGGACGCCCGAGCTGGTGGAGGGCCTGCTGAAGCGGATCGTGGCCGAGAAGCTCACCCTGGTCTCCAGCGGAGGCTCGGACTGGCTGGACGGCTCGTGCACCGCCACGCCCGTGGACGGCGGCTTCCGGATTCATGGGCGCAAGGTCTTCGCCAGCGGCGCGCCAGACGGCGATCTCCTGATGACCATGGCCGTGCTGGAAACGCCGGACGGGCCGCAGGTGCTGCACATGCCGGTCGCGCTGAAGGCCGAGGGCGTGCGCATCCTCGACACCTGGCGGACGCTCGGGATGCGGGGCACCGGCTCCCACGACCTGGAACTGGACGGGGTGCTCGTGCCCGATGCGGCGGTCTCGGTCCGCCGCCCCGCGGGCCGGTGGCATCCGATCATGCACATGGTGAGCCTGATCGCCTTTCCGCTTATCTATGCGGTCTATGTGGGCTTGGCCGAGACGGCCCGGGGCAAGGCGCTCGACCTGGCGGCGGGGCGGAAGATCACGCCGGACCTCGAACTGACGATCGGCGAGATGGAGACGGAACTGGCCGCGGCGCGGCTGGCGCTCGAGGATATGCTGGCCTGCGCGGCCGGCGACGAGCCGGGGCCGGCCGCCACCAGCCGGATCATGACCGGCCGTACCCTGGTCGCCCGGGCCGCCATCCGAACGGTGGAGAAGGCCATGGAGGCCGCCGGAGGGCAGGGCTTCTACCGCAAGGCCGGGCTGGAGCGGATCTTCCGGGACGTCCAGGCGGCCCGCTACCACCCGCTGCAGGAAAAGGCCCAGAGCCGCCTCGCCGCTCGCCTCGCCCTCGGCCTCGACATCGGCGGCTGACGACGCTTGCCGGCGG